>Ga0315338_1000348_pt1 | contig 123881 bp, 93 predicted proteins | sample ASW8metaG_FD_204518 | JGI IMG/M metagenome (GOLD analysis project Ga0315338, IMG submission 204518) | Ammonia-oxidizing marine archaeal communities from Monterey Bay, California, United States - ASW #8 | ecosystem: Environmental > Aquatic > Marine > Coastal | place: USA: California | collected...
ACACATGGCACCCGGACCCAAGTACGAGAACTTAAGCCGCGAGGAGCTTCTCGTTGGGTCGCCCGGCGAGTACGAGGCCACGCTCCCCCGCAACCTCTTGGCCATGTTACAAGAGTGTAGCTCAGTTCCGGTAAGTCAGAAGGACCTCCTGCGACACTTTCTGTTCGACGTCAGGGATCGCAAGAACCCTCAGATAGGTGTCAAGCCCCGCGATGTCATCTCTCAGATGATCGGCATTCTAGAAGCGCTTGGCCTCGTGCAAGACGTCGCGAACGGCAGGTTCGCTAGGATTAGCAAGGCCGTGCTGACCAAACACGTTGAGGCCGCCCAGGCGTGGGTGACGCATCGGTTCGAGGATATGGCGACCGACATCCAAGCGATCCATGGGGCCGATGGCGAAGACTTGAAGAACGTTCGCGCGAAGGACGCGCAACATCGACTGAAGCAGGCCCACAAGAAGCTCAAGCAGCTGAACCTCGACTTCGTAGGCAAGCCGTGGGCTGAGCTGAATCGGCTCACCGAAGACGGGACACCTGTATTTGAAGACCGACTCCGCGCAGCGATTCATGCCGTTGCCGAAGTCCACAGCGACGTGCACTGGGTTTACGACCCGGAGGCCGAAAAACGGTTCCAATACCGAATCGAGGCAGTGCGAGATTTCGACCGTCGTGGGTCGGGTGCAGGCTATCCCCTGTGGCTGCGCGTATCCGTTCTCCACGGCCTGTATCGTGATTTAGACGGCAAAAGAAAGAAGTTACTCGACGAGATGGGCACGCTGGACACCGAGGTAAAGAATCGCATCCCGGCGATTCAAGAAGGCCCCGAGGCTGGGCAGCAGGCGTTCCCAATGCAGCCGATTTCACTTCAGCTAGGCCTGTTTCGGCAAGAGCTCGACTTCGACCCCGAAAATCCGGCTAAAACCATTGCCGCACTCGGGACTACGGTTGGCGTGAACACGCTTGGCTACAAACTCAGTAGCCGCAAATACGAGGAAGCGCTCCAACGCGTGGACTTTATCCGCGCGGAGTTGCACGATTCAGGCAAGCATAGAGAGCGCTATCTTGCCGCCTTATCGCACTGGGAAGGACTCTGCGCGGAAGTGAAAGAGATCGACGTGCAGGCCCGCGAGATCGAGGAGTTCTTTGTCGACGCTGCGGAGAACCGAAAGCGATCCTTTGGCGTCGCAGCTCTCAAAGACGCCACGCAGAATCTGTTTCTCGACATCGTCGAAGGTGGGATCCGCGAAAAGACGGACGAACGCGAGTTATCGCGGGTACGCGTTGAGCAGCTCTTGCGTGGCTTGGAACAAGATCTCGCCGACGTGGCCGGCAAACCAGCCGAGGTCAAGCGCACCGCCGATGAGGTCTTCCCAAAGGTGCGCGCCTCACTCGAGGCGCAATATCAAGAGGAGTTCAAGGCGGCCCTTTCCGCGATCGCGCGCATCCGGAAAGTCAACTCGGGCGATCCCTTGCGGTGGCCCGACAAGCTGGCCGATACGTACGAACAAACTGTCGAGGGATTCAAAGCCATTGTTGAGACTATTGAGAAAGAGGGCAACGCCTACTTCGACGGCGTTGCTGGGACAACGTTCAAGGACTACATTGCGTTCGTCGACTCCGAGCTCGAAGGCCTCGCGATCAACTGGGAGGAGCCGCAGAACGCTCGCCACGTGGGTGCGCTTCAGAAACTGCGCTTGCTCCAACTGAGGTTGGTGTTATGACACTCACGTGTGCTGCGCTCGAAGAGCAGAGGCACGGACGTGATCTCCGGCGCTTGCGCGAGCTTGTCGATGAGATTCGCTGGATCAGCCCAGACGAGCTTCCATCCGAAACCTCCGTCGCGGTGCTTGGCGGACTGTGGCTCATGAACAACGTGGATCGGGCGCGAGATACCTTGACCCGTCGCGCTCGCGCGGGATACTCGACTATCGTGGTCCCACGTTTTCGAGCCGGTGAACTGGGTGAGGTGCTCGGCAGTCCTACGGCGATAACGGTTGTGTCTGGGGAAGCCGGGACGGTGAGTTGGGCCGGCGATGGGGGGACGTTTGCGGTAAGCAGCGTGACCTCGCTTGAAACATCGCTTCACAATGGCCATTGGGCGTCGTCAGAGACTGGCCTAACCGTCCTCGGCTATCGAGCTCACAGCGGCGCTGGGCACATGGTGGTCTGCACCGCGGCACTCGCCAGCCGCGCGCTTGGGGTTGAGGCGAGTGAGCAGCGGCGCCTTTTGGAACGAATCTTCGAAACCCTGGCACCGAACCAGGTCGTTCACGAGGACGCGCCAGCGCAAGAAGCCTCGACTGACAGTCTCAGTGGTTTCTTTGATCGCCACGGACCCCAGGCGGCGGCGATCGCGCTCGCGCTGGTGGTTGCCGAAGGTGACCGAACGGCTGACCTGAGAACCGTGGCGTGGGACAGGCTTGGACTGAGTAGCGACGAGGCTGAGTTCCAACGCGCAGTATCGGCGGTACCGCCCGCGGGCGTTGTCGAGCTAAGACAGGAGCTTGAAGCCCGCGGTTGGGGCGCTCACCTTCGGGCGGTCGAGCGCGAGGGACGGGAGCGATGACGAACCACAACCCTATCGCCCAAGAGATGACCGCGCAGGTGCAGCTGGGCCTGTTTGGCACCGTCGGCAAACTGGCGCGACAGCTGCGGTCCCTCGATCGGATTGCTCCCCAATTGAAAGACGGGGGCCTCGTACGGCCTTTACTAGTGGACCGAGAGGTTCGCCGCTCCGCCGTGGGTTTGGCAGTGGCCCACCGCAAGATTGAGGCGTTCGGCGGGTTGCTCTACGGGAGTGCAGCGCTCGCACACGGCATGAGTGCCAAAGGCGGCGACATCGCTCACACGGGCCAGAACAGCCGGATGGACGTGGGTGACATGAGCCTGCTAGAGGCCGACCGCCGTCTGAAATGGAAAAGTTACGGTCTGGTCTACGACCTGCTCTCGGAGATCTTTGAGGCTGAGGAGCTGCCGGGCTTGGTGCTTCTCGACGTACCATTGATTCTGGGCCGCTCCGTCTATGCCCAGGTCCTGGATGAGACAGAAACCGACGAGCAGCTGAAGGTCGAGATTGCCGAGCTCAAGGAGCGGGTCAATCGCTTCTGGGATCGCTGGGCTGACCGTTGCTTCCCATTCGACCCGGATGGACCGAAAGTCGTGTCGCTGGCGCGTGGCAGATTTGGCGGGATCCTCCGGTTGCTCCAAAAGAAAGACGCTCGAATCTCGCCCGATCCAATCGACCCGCAGGTGGAAGAGCTGATCAAGAGCGATTGGGCGTCAGTACTCTCTGTCGGCATCGACCGGATGGTGCGTGGGATCCTTGTGCCCGAGCACCGAACCGCGGCTTTTGATCGCGAGCAAGAGCGTCTGGACAAATACGCGTTCCCGAACGAGCTCGTCCGGCGCGGGAGCGTGGCGTTTCACTACATGACCGGCATGCGAGGGCGGCCGGTGTTCGTTGAGACGCTAGGGTCGTCGACCGTTTGGGCAGACGGACCCGGTGCGGAGGCAGTGGATGCTCTGGCCGCCGATCTCATTGCGTTGACGTATTTCGACCACCGGCACTCGGTGCCTCTTCCGCTTTGGTACGCGCAACAGGGAGTCGGGGTCGTGCAGAAGAAAGGGATCCTGGAGTTCTACAAGCGAGAAGCGTTGCGCGCGATGCGCAAGGAGCAGGTGGACCAAGCGTGGCTCGCTGGTTGGGAAGAAGCATGACTACCTCTCGATCTGTCGCCAAGTCTTGGGTTCCGCCAAGTGTTCTCGCTGACCGCATCGATCCGGAATTCTACCGTCCCGAGGCACTAGCCGCAGCCCGGTGGATAACGAGCGGCGTAATTTCAACGGACCGGTTGGCAGACCTAGCGGATCTTCTCACTGATGGAGTTCACGCATCGCCAGACTTCACAACTTCCGGACCCCTCTATTTGACGGCGACGAATATCCAGCCATTTCATCTCGATATCTCAAAGGGCTATAAACGAATTTCAGAAGCCACATTTCTTCGCCACGCGCGTGGAAACTGCGCGCCGCATGCCAAGGACGTTCTCCTAGCGAAGTCAGGCCGCATCGGTGTGGCGGCGGTAACGCCTCCCAGATTGAAGTTCAGTGTTCTTCACAGCGCTGCGATCGTTAGATTTGGGGAGACGACCGATCCTTATTGGACCACTGCCGTTTTGAACAGCCGAGTCGGTCAAGATCAAATCCGGCGGTTTCAAAAGGGGACCGCTCAACCGATGCTGCATCTCGAAGATATTGCTGAGATCCGTATTCCGCGAATCTCGCCGCAGATTCAACATGCAATCGGTAACAAAATTCGCAAGGCGGAGCGGCTGCGGGAGTTCGCGGGAGCGTGCCGAGCTGAGGTCGAGTGCGAGATATCCTCCGCGTACGGTGAAGCGCCAGATTCCGATGGCTCGCTCGTAAACTGGGTCTCGACCACCCGCCTTTCTCTCGAGCGTCTGGACGGGTGGTTCCATCGCACTTTCTTCTATGACCTGTGCGATGGCTTGAAGGCGCGAGCTGGTTTCCAGACGGTGCAGCGCGTCGTAAAACTCGTCAAGTCCTCGGCGTCGTTACCCTTTTGGCCGTCGGGGCAATTTCCCTACTTTGAGATCGGTGGCATCGACTCCGCGACTGGCGCGGCGAAACCCGAATGGACAGCGATTGCCGACGCGCCTTCGCGCGCGAAGTTCAAAGTGATAGCGGGGGATGTGTTGGTTTCGACTGTCCGTCCAAGCCTCAAAGCGTTTGGTCAGATATCGAGAGTGTTTGAGGGCGCTGGAGTGGCTTCTAGTGGCTTCGCCGTCCTTCGGGCGGAGACACCGGAGCTAGGTGCTTACGTTCGCGCTTGCTTGGCACACGAAGCAGGCACTGCACAATTGATGAGATGGAACACAGGTGGCGCATACCCAGCGATCGACAGTTCGGTACCGTTGAAGGTTCTGATTCCGTGGGATGGCCAAGCGGCCGCCGTTGCGCTCGGCCAGAAGGCAATTGCTGCGCTCGAGGCACTCGAAGAAACGACCGCCCTGTTCGAGAGCGCGAAGAGTGCTGTGGAGAGTCTGATTGATGGGCAACTCGATTCGGATGCCCTTTTTCGCGAAGACCAGGACACGGAACGCTGGCTTCAGCAGCAGCCAACCCTGGGAGACGGGAGCGTGTGATGTCACGGGAAAACGGACACCTGGGCAAACTCATCGGTAACACGGGAAACCCAACCTCGCTTCGTGTTGCGCTGCGAGGCTCTTTCGCGGCCCGGCGCGGTGAGTTCGTCCGCATCCCCCACACCGAGCGCAAGAGCCAAGACAAGACCGATTGCCTCGGGCGGATCGTCAGCATCTCCCGCAGCAATGTTCTGTACTCTGACGCCCTTGGCGAAGGCGTCGAAGAGATCAACGTCCTCCCTGGTTCAATGGTCAGCGGCGAGACGCTTTATGCGACGGTCGAACTCGTCGGCTTCAAGGATGCGATGACCGGCGAAATCCGTATGCCGCGACGTCCGCTCGACCCGGGCTCCAAAGTCTTCGGGGTTGATTACGACTTCCTGCGTCGCTTTTACGAGTTCAGCGAGGATACCTCGATCCATATTGGCAATCTCGTGGGCTACGAATCGGGCGAGGGCGCCGTCCCAATCTTCCTCGACGTCAACACTCTCGCCACCGAGCACCTTGCTATCCTGGCGATGACTGGTGCTGGCAAATCGTACGCCGTCGGCCGCGTCATCGAGCGACTCGTCGCACAGATGAACGGCACGGTGATCGTTTTTGATCCACACGGCGAATACGGCCGTGCTATCGAGGGCGGCCAACTGCAAACGAACCCCGGCATCGACAAGGTTGAAGACGAGCGCGACAAGACAGCGCTTCCGGACATTATCGAGCAATTTGCCAAGCTCAAAGAAATGGGCGCTGGGATCGTCGCGTACACACCGCAAGACGAGGATTTCGACCTCAAGTACGCGGGTGCTAATAATCGGCTGGCCCTGCAATTCGACAACTTCGACCTCGACGCCCTCGGCGGCATCCTCCCCGGAATCACAGAGCCGCAGATGCGCGTCCTCGACGTCGCGATGCGCAAGTGGCGCAACGAAGAGCAAAACCCGCCGCGCGATGTGAACACGCTTCTCGAACTGCTTGGTCGGCGACTCGACGATGTCCGCGAAGACCCTGAGCTCGACCTAACGCCCGAAGAGCAGAGGGCGCTCGGTGCCCGTAGTGCCGCCATTGCCGGTATGCGCTTGCGCGCGGTGCTGAACGAAGCGAAAGCGTTCTACACGTCAGCCAGTCGTGCGCCCACCGACATTCGTGAGCTTGTGGGCCGGCGTGGGGAGGGGGCCGGTAAACTGGTGGTGGTGGACTTGCAGGGCTTATCTGATGATGCCAGGCAGATTATTGTGGCTTTGATGTCCGCCGAGATCCTCGCTGCGGCATCTAGTAAGACGAACCCCATCCGGCCTTGCTTCCTTGTCTATGAGGAGGGCCACAACTTCGCTCCGGCGAAAGGAGCGTCCGTTAGCCGTGACATCATCAAGAAGATCGCAGGAGAAGGTCGGAAGTTCGGTGTGGGGTTCGCCGTGATCAGCCAGCGGCCATCGAAATTGGATGCCGACGTGACGAGTCAGTGCAACACGTTGATCACGATGCGCATCAAGAACCCTGACGACCAGCGATTCATTATTAAGTCCACCGAGCAGCTCAGCCAGGCGGACATCGACGAGCTCCCGGCGTTGTCTACTGGAGAGGCGCTCATCTCGGGTCGCTCGATTCCGGCGCCTTTGCTCGTCCGGATAGGCTACAAAGCGCTCAAGCACGGTGGCGAATCACCTCGCATCCTTGACGAATGGGGTCCAGGTCGCCTATGAACGACCCTGTCCAACACGCCCAACGTGAGCTTCGAGCCGAGTTCGAGTCCCTCGACTTCGCGGCGCGGGAGTTTCCGATGATGGTCGACTGGGGCGTCGAGGACTTCAGCCACACGATCCATTCTTTGGGGTGCAACTACCTGTCCGCGTTTGGACGTGAAGCCGGGTTCTGGGCGGTCTCCGAGTACCCGGTCCGCATTCCCACCAGTGACCGATCCCATTCCGTGCGAAGCGACGTCGCGTGGTGGGCGAGGCCTCAGGGAGACGTCATCCTTGTCGGCGAGTTTGAACGCTACGACGGTGGGGAATCCAAGCTCGCGGAAAAGGCCAAGAATCTACTGCAGGCGCACCATACGTTGGGTGATGCGCCTCGGGTTCTTCTACTTGTCGCCTGGACGATCAGTGGGACCAACGTTGGTACGAACGACAACGTCGATCGTGTGATGCACCGCGGCTTTCAACCTAAGAACGCACCCGAAGTTCCGGGTCTCAGTGGGTCGTCCGCTTTCGTCATGGCCACCGCGGTCTTCGGCGACATCGACGGCAGGAGGCGCCTACTTCGGATCCGCGCATGAGAGTCGAAGACCTCGCAGTTGGCGTAGTTCTCGGCGAGCGTTTCCGGCTCGAGCGGATCCTGGGTCACGGCAGCTACGGCGACGTCTGGCTGGCCAGCGTCGTCGACGAGCCCGAGCTACCAAGGAAAGTGGCCCTGAAGGTATACCTTCCGGACCAACAGGTGCGGGCCACAAAAGTGCTGCTCCAAGAATCCTGTACCGCACAGGGTTTCAACCACGAGCGGCTGGTGCGAGTCTTTGGGGCGGCGCGGATCGATGGACTTGTGGTGATGTGGATGGAGTACGTCGAAGGCCCGACGCTTCACCAACGTCTCGGCAATGACGGCCAGCCCCAACCGGTTAGCCTGGCCGAAGCTCTGGGTTGGCTTCGCGAGATCGCCGAGGGTCTGGCCTATCTCCATGTGCGCGAGCCACCCGTTGTCCACGGCGACCTGAAGCTCGACAACATACTGCTACAACCAGGAGTCGGCGCGCGCCTCCTCGATTTCGGCCAGAGCCGTGCCATTGAAGATCGATTCGTTGCCACCGACGGAACGGGGGCGCTGCCGTATCTCGCTCCCGAAGTGATGGGCCGCGGCGCGGATGGTCAAGGCCGGCGCTACGTGCCGAGCGATATCTACGCCTTCGGCTGTATCGCGTACCGTTTCTTGACGGGCCGTTTCCCGCGACGAACCTGGCACGAGGTCATCAACTTGACACCGTTCCCGCGCCCGTGCGGGCTCAACCCCTCCATTCCCAAATCCATTGAAGAAGTCGTGCTGAAATGCCTCGAGAAAAGGCCGGAGAATCGATACGGTGATGGAGCGGCGCTTTTGGCGGCCGTGGACTCGTTGCGTGCTCACCTCGATAAGGAGACTTTGGTGCAGCAGGCGCCAACCGCTGCGAAGGACACACTACCGACGGCGGCAGCGGAGCTTGCCGACCTCACGGAAGGCCTGCTCGAAGAAGGCCGCGCCGAGGAAGCCGCCGAGAAACTCGAGCAGGCTATGCAACGCATGTCGACATCGCCGCGCCTGCTCATGCTTTACGCGGCGGCGGCGCGGCGGGTCGAGAAGATCGATGCCGCTCGCCTTGTATATCAACGCGCCGTGGCTTGGCTTCGCAACGCGGGAGCTCCCGACGAGGAGCTACGAGATGCTGTGGAGGGCTGCGCCGAGCTTGACGTGAAGCTCAAGCGATACGAAGAGGCAGCTGCCGGCTATCAATGGCTGGTCGAGCGATGGCCTGAGAAGAGGTGGTATCTCTATCGCCACGGAGTGACGCTAGGTCTTGCTGGACGCTATCCGGGATCGATCGAAGCGCTTCAACAGCTTCACGAAAATGGGCCGAAAACTGGTCTCGTGTGCGCCAAGATCGGGTTGGCCTACTTGCAGTCCCGCGATACGGAAACCGCCGTGCAGTACTTCAATGAGGCGCTGATGCTCGATGCCGACGAACCGACGGCTCTCTTCCAGCTCGGCCGCATTCGATGGCTGCAAGGCCGTCCCGACAAGGCCGAGTTTTGTCTGCAGCGTTTGGAGCAGGTCGACGGCGCCGCAGACTCCGCGAAAGACTTAGGTCGCTTGTTGCGCGGCGGTTGATTCTCACCGCCGCCGCTTCTGTGCCTTCTCCAGCCAATTCGAGTAGGTTTGATAGTTCACCAGCCCGAGTAGCTTGGCTGCGCGGGTCTTGACTTGATTCGCCTCGTTCCAGGCGCGCAGGACGAAATGGTCACGCACTTCATCCAAGATCGACATGATCTCGAACGAGTCTCCGAGCGGACGGGAGAGCAGATCGCCGCTACTGTTGAGGGTCACGGCTCGCAGGGCCTGCTCCATCTCCGACTTGGAGATCGAATCGGCATCTACCCACAACGCCGCCCGGGTCAATGCGTTCTGCAGCTCTCGAATGTTCCCGGGCCATGAGTGACTGAGCAACAGTCGGCGGGCGCCAGTCGTGAGGCTTTTCGGTGTGTAAGAGTTGTACTGCGTTGCGAGCTCAGCGTTCACCCGGCTCATAAGTTCGTCGATAAGTCGGCGCAGGTCGGAGCCCCGATTGCGCAGCGCGGGCAGCTCCAGAACTGCAACTGCAAGGCGGAAGAAAAGATCCTCTCGGAAACGACCCTCTGCGACCTCTCGGGTCAATGAGCGATTCGTCGCAGCCACGATGCGCACGTCGACCGGGGATTCGGTTGTATCGCCTACCGGGCGCACCTTGCTCTCCTGGAGCACTCGCAGCAGCTTCACCTGCACGTCAGTCTCGAGCTCGCCGACTTCATCGAGGAAGATCGTGCTGCCGTGGGCCTTACGGAAGAAACCAGGATGGTCGCGAATGGCTCCGGTGAACGCACCCTTGCGATGACCAAACAGCTCGGACTCTGCAAGTTCTTTTGAAAGCGCGCCGCAGTTGACCGGCACGAACGGCATCCCACTTCGATCGCTGCCCTCGTGAATGGCGCGAGCTAGCAGTTCTTTGCCCGTCCCGGAGGGTCCTTCGATCAGGACCGGGACAGATGACTGAGCCACCCGCTGCGCTCGTTCGATGACGTCGGCCATGACCTGACTCTCGAAGACGATCTCGTCGAACGCCGGATGTGTCGGAGGCGCGCCCGCGGCCAGGTGTTTGACACGTCCCTCCCGTTGCAAGCCGGGCAGGTAGATCGCGTCGATCTCGAACGGGACGTCAACCTCTTGAACGCCGGCCTCCTTCGATGCTTGCACGAGCTTAGCTGGGATCTCGGCTTTGGCTATCAAGATCCAGACCGAGGCCATCACCGAGGTGCCGGGGCTGATGTGGAAAGTTAGCTCGATGTCGCCGGCGAACTCCCGTTGGACATCATTGAGGGTCGAACGTGCAGCGGTGTACACCTCGTCCATTGCGGTGGGGGAGGATAGCGACACCGGGACGAGCCGGATGGCGGCGCTTGTTTGTGTGGACGCCCAGCGAACGTAACTTTCTGCGCGTTCCCGCGCCCAATCACTCAGAAGGACGACCTGCTCGAGCTCCAGGGCCAATAGCGCGGCAGAGATCGGACCCCGCCCAGGCTCGCCCGAACGTTCTGCGGCCTCCAGGTCGTGGGTCCCGATCCATGAGATGAGAACTTGCGCCATGGCCTAGTATAACCGTAATTGTATATAGGACAACATGCGTTGTACTAGAATAGATGTCCGACTGTGCAGCTTCGGTTGGTACACCGTAACTGTTGAAATAACGTGAAATACGCCCACGAATGGTGGAAGCCAACTCTGGCACGATTGGTGCAAACGGTAGAAGCATCATGACAAACACGAATCACAGTCAGGCAGCACTCAGCGCCATCATTGAGCTGTCCGAGCAAGTCGTGAAAGCCTGCGTTAGCGACCGCCGCGTAGATTCTTTGGCCGCCTTCGGCGACTTGGACGCCCAGCAGCAGATTGAGTTGGCACAAGACGCATGGAGCGTCGGCCTGCACGCTCTGTTGAACGCCCACTCTCAGGCTCGCGAGTCCCGTCTACAGGATGTCGGGCAAACGCTACTCAACGACTTTGAGAACCAGCTTCGCCGCTTCGTCGAGTCCCAACAGCAAACGATGCTCGACGTACTCGGTCGCTACTTCGACCCCAACGATGGAGCTGTCGTTTCCCGCCTTCAGGAGTTCACCAAGGACGAGGGTGCTTTGGCGCGGTTGCTCCAAAAGTACTTGTCTCCGCAAAACAGCGTGCTCGCCCAGACCCTCTCCCAGCAGGTAGGGCAGCAAAGCGAACTCTTCAAGAAGCTCAGCCCGACCGAATCCGACGGTCTCGTGCAGGTCCTAGAGACCCGCCTCAAGAACGTTATAGGCTCGGGTCACAGCGATCTTGTCCGCGCAATGGATCCCCTCGTGCCGGATGGCCCAGTCGCACGATTTCTCCATGCGCTCCGAGAAGAACTGCAAACGGCAGACGAGGACCGCGATAAGCAGCTCGCGACCGCCATCGCGGCGCTCGACGCGAACGACGAGACTTCGTTAGTTTCCCGGCTCATGCGCGAAACCCATGAGGCTCGGCGCTCGCTCTTGGAAGCCGTCAACCCTGACGCGCCCGGATCGCCGATGGCGACAATCAAGAGCACTCTCACAACCATGCTATCGGAGCACATAAAATCCCAGCGCGATGCCACGGAGCTTCAAAAGGTCCGCCAAGACAAACTCGAAATAGAGATCCGTGAGTCGCTCGCCCGTCTCGAGGCCAAACGCCAGAGCGACCAGGGCAGCCCGCGAGGCGGGCTCGACTTCGAATCGGCAGTCACCGCCTTCGTCAAGCACGTCGTTGCCGGGGGGCCGTACGTCGCCGAGCCCACAGGCAACTCGGTCGGCGTGCTGCCGCGACGGAAGATCGGCGACTTGGTCGTGAAGTTCACCCAGGAAAGCGCCTACGAGGGCGCCGCCTTGGTCGTGGAGAGCAAGCGCGATGCCTCCTACACGATTGCAAAGTCGCTCGATGAGCTCGACCTTGCGCGCAAGAATCGTGAAGCCGGCGCCGGCGTCTTTGTTATGGCGCGTACTCACGCGGGCCCCGACTTTCCAATATTCGCCCGATCCGGCCACAATGTGAGCGTCATTTGGGACCCTGAGGACTCGTCGACTGACCCGTACCTTCACGCCGCCGTCTTACTCGGCATCGCGCTGGCCACCCGAAAACGCCACCTTGGTGATACGGGCGATCTGCAGGCGCTCACCGATGTGGAGCAACGCATCGCGACCGAGATCGAACGCCTCGCCAAGATCGCCAAGGCCAACGAGTCCATCCGACGTCAGTCCGAGACGATCTCCGATGAGGTTCGTAAAGGACGCGAGAAGCTCGACATACTCGTCTGCAAGGCAAAGGAAACGCTCAAGGCCCTCAACGTCGAGATCCAAGACGAGGGTGTCGAGCGTCAGACGCCGATCTCGTTCGAGTCGGATTCGCTCGACGGCCTGGGCGAGGCGCTCAAGAAGGCGAGCGGGGAGTGACATCAAGTGCCGTGGCGTCACCGAGACGAGGGCCTTGACCTGATACTAATTGCATGTGTACGGGACGCTACCGCATAATTCGTTGGTTTGTCCGCTAACATCCGTGCGAGTTTCCTGCGAGAAGGCGGATTGGAGAGAACGGCGGCGGGCGGATAACGCTGAGAGATGCTCGAATCACTTTCCATCTGCAACTTCAAAGCCTTCGGCGGATTACAGCGAATTCCGTTGAGGCCGATCACCCTGGTATTCGGCCCAAATAGTTCGGGTAAGTCATCACTGCTTCAAACGCTACTTCTCCTAAAGCAAACCCTTGAAGAAGCCGAGCGTCCGGAGACAGTTCTACTTCCCAAGGGAAGATTGGTAGACCTTGGAAGTTTTCGAGAACTGATTTTTGGGCATGATCTGTCGCGTTCGCTGCAGCTCGGTTTCGGTGTCTCCTTTGAAAGTGAGGAAGACGTCAAAGTAAATCGCACTCGACGCCGCATGACTGTTTATCGACAGGCGAAGCTCGCGTTCGATTTCTCCGCGACGACTAAACAGGGAATTGAGCTGGATGGAGTGTCTCTGCTATCTGACCAGCGAGACCGTGTTTTGCTCCGAATGATTCCCGAAGTCAAGCGTCGAATATCTATTGGCGGCAAAGACCGGTTGTTGAAAACAGGGAATCTAGTTTTGGAGACGGACTATCTCACCGATGACGCTGGCGATTACAAGGGCGCGTACGACCGGTATCAGGAGTTTCAGCTCAATGACGACATTAGCAGGCTCGAGCGCCGGGTGGAATCGGGAAGGCGTAGGATCGACGAGCCAAGCCCCCTATTGCGAACGGGTGATAGCCGCGTTGATCGAATGGAGGTGCGCCAAAGCGCGATGGAAAAGCGGCTGGCGCGGCTGTCCGACTATTCGCTGGAGCACTTCGTTGAAGATCAGCGGAGCGCTCACAAAGATGCGCAGCTTGCGCTCTGGAATTTCCTTCCTGCCGGGAGTGCCTACTCCCTTGATGAAATGGAGGAGTACGGCTTCTATTGGCAACGGTCTCACGGACCCATGCGTCCCTTGGGCGCGCGGGCTGTCCTCATGCCAACTCTACTTCGGGCCACGCGCGCGTTACGCACTGCTTTGGATGGCCTCATTTACTTGGGACCGCTCCGAGAATACCCGGAACGTCACTACATTTTCTCGGGAAATCTCGTCGCTGAAGTTGGGAAGTCCGGGAAGGGGATGCCGGACCTTCTCTTCAAGAAGCGCGGCTTGGTCACAAAACTAAACCAATGGTTGCGAAAGTTCGGATTGGATTATCAGATAAAGGTAAAGACCGTTCGTGACCCCGACGTCGAGGATGTATTCACTCTGAGGTTAGTAGAAGGTGCGACAGGCATCACGGTGAGTCCGCTGGACGTGGGATTCGGTATAAGCCAACTTCTCCCGATCGTTGTGCAGACACTTCTCGCAGAAGACCGCTTGATTTGCGTCGAGCAACCCGAAATCCACATACATCCGAGACTTCAAGCGGAGTTTGGTAGCCTGCTCGCTGCGGCGATAAAGGAAAAGAACCCGAATCGTTTTCTGATCGAGACCCACAGCGAGCATCTTCTCCTGCGGCTTCAGCGCCTCATACGCCGACGCGAGCTGACACCGAGCGATGTCGCCGTCATTTACGTTTCCAAGACCTCGGATGGCGCCGTAGCATCAGAACTCCGAATAGATGAAGATGGCTCGTTCTTGGATCGGTGGCCTGATGGATTCTTCGAGGAAGGGTTCGTCGAGCGGTTCGAGGACTGACGTCCGTGCTTTATCCTACGACGATTAACCCGGGTGTTTTTGATAACAATGTGGAGTCGCAGTATTGGAGCGCAGTCGCGGGCATCTTAAGGGAGGTGCAGCGCAATTGTTTGTTGTATTCGCTTTCCGGCGGTGAGCTGACACAGGAAACGGCTCACCGTCTTGCTCGCCTCGATGTTCGGTGCGCGCCCCAAATCAAGGTTCTCTACAACCGACTCCATGACATGAGGCGTTTTGTCACTGTGCCGCGCTTACGTGCAAAGGGCCCTCAAACGAACGAGGACTGGTTGTCGGAGGCACTCGCGTTGAATCGCGAACGCGAGTTGCACACTATCGTTGCTCGGGGGATCGACATCGCGCACGACCCGGACGCAAGATCGAATAAAGTGTGTGTCGGCGTCGAGTCCGCTGCATTGGACAACCATTGGAATCAGCGACGGAACGCTGAGAGCCCACGCCGTTGCGCCAAGGAGATCTTGCCGCTCTTGAAACCTGTTCTTCTCCATAGTCGAAAGGTGTGGCTTGTTGACTATCTCGTAGGCACCGCGTTGCAGGGTTCAAATGCTAATCAGCGTCGCCGTTTCATCGAAACTATTAAAGCGTGCGTTGCGATGTGGAGAGACGCCTACGTGAAGCGCAGGGAGCTCATCGTAATGACTACGACGGATAGCGGCCATCAGCGAGGGTATCTGGAACAAATTAGTCAACCGCTGAAAAGCGCTCTAGTGGGGACTTGCCCTGCTGATGACTCAACCGTCGCGATCCGATTCTATTTCGATCCGGACAAGTCATTTCATCGGAATCGTTTTCTTATTACAGAGCGAGGCTGCGTCCAAATCGGCAAAGGGTTTGATTTTGTTCTTGGGCGGCAGGGGCAGCATGACGTTTTGACCCTGCTTGAGGAGTCAGCGGCGCAGCAGGTCGAGGACCAGCTTCGTCCCTACAAGGATTACGTGGAAGTAACGCTCCGATAGCTCGATTGCCGGAAGTATGTCAGAGTTATGCACAGATGTTGGATTGACGGCCTCCAGCGCAGGATCGTCATCTCGTGAAGTCTGCAGGGCAGAAAGAACGCTCTAGATCTCGAGCCCACCCTCTTCGTGACCCGTTGCAGTCGCATCGAGCAAAGACATACCGACTGGATCGAGTTAGAAGTGCTGCCGGTCTTGGGCCAGGAATCTCAGCACCGTGTCGTATCTGCTCTTGAGGTGAAAGAACATTCGAGTGCGGGTTCTAGGGATGGTCTTGTCGTCAACTGGTCACGGGTCAAATATCGGGCGAGGTAGAAACTCCGAATACGCTGGGCTGCTACGTGGTGGCCGCGTGGGCATTTTGAGCATACTTCGGGCTTTGGGCGTTGCGGCGAGCTCGGGGAGTAGTTTTCCAAGGGAGGCAATGGCTCGTTGGCTGGCCATGACACATGGGCGGGCAACTTCGACGCCGTTCCCATTGACTTGAACACTGCCATTCGCCGTACGGTCGCGCTCGGCCTCACAGTATTGATCCCAAAGAGATGCACAAATCGAAAGGATTCCGAGATCCACGAGTCCTAGGAGTCCAAGTTCGCGAAGCGCGCCCGACGTGGTTTGCCAAAACACGAGACCGTCGGGCGAGAGGTGCATCGGCGGTTGAGGAAGCGTTCCATCGCCCCCTGTGCTGGCGTTCGGACTGGTATGACTCGGACGGCCGCGCAGCTCTGCCGCGCTTTTGACGTGTTTGGGCTTTCTTCCTCGCGGCATCCAGTGTTCCTCCGATTGGTTCTCAATATCCGCGTGCGTGCGGGCGTAAAAAAGTGTCACTAGTGCGCGTGTCCCGACTTGGTGAACCGGGGCTTTTTTGGCCCCCCCCTCCTCACGAATGCCGGTGAGGCGTATATCTCCGTCAAGAACGACCGTCCGTATCGGCCCCTTCCGTTGGAGGTTGCGAGCCGTTCAGCCGACTCAGCTCCGCCCATATTTCGGCAATCTCGTCGCGCGTCATGTCGACGGTCGAGCGCTTCGGAGGACGCCCGAGCGTCAACGTTAGCTTCTCCAAGAGCTCCTTCGCGGCCTCTGTGCTCCCTCCGACGTGAGAGAGCATCTCTTGGCGTAGGCTCGACCTTGACTCAGCGAGCTGTACTGATTCGGACGACTTTCCCGAAGTTGCGGCGGCGTGACCCCCGTCGCGCCGAACGTGCGGCGTCCCGATTAGGTCGTCCGTCGTCGGCACGCCGAGCAACGCACAAAGGCCAACCACCTTTAGGGCTGCGATCGCCTCCCGAACGGCGCGCGTATCGGTCTCATTCAGTAATAGTGAAACGTTTGTCTGGAGGAACTGCCCGCTTTCGTGAAGCAGTCGGGTCGATACCGAAACGATCCCTGATTCTCCGGTCACCGGGGCCTGTACAGCGGCAAGCCCGTTCTCGGCGAGCGGCTGCCTGGTGACCCGCAAAGCGGCACTCAAGTCCCCGACAGCCGAGCAGTCGAGTTCCTCGATCGCTTGGCCGATGCTCGGCTGCGCGCTCACGAGCGCGCCCGCTATCAGATCGATGTCCTCAGACACGACCAGTCCCATCATCCTCAGCTCCATCCTTGCGTCCGCCCAACGCGTCGTGCGGGAGCGGCAACGAGGTTCGTTTCGACTAAGTTCGCGCCAAAGGGCCAACGGACGCCCCCTACTGTCACCGGACATCGAAACCGGGAAAGGGTGGTCGCGAGCTTCCGGGACTACAACCGGCTGCCGTGGACGTGACGGGCGCCCATGGTTTGGGACCGCCCGGAACGTTCCTGATGTCCACGAAGTCCACCATGTCCACGGACTTGACCGCCGTGGGCGATGCCATTCGGCTGCTTGGTTTGCCGCCCATACGTACCTGCCCTGAAACCTGTCTCGACTCGCGGTGAAGGACCCACCGATACCCCTTCCGTCCGCGGACATCGACGGCTAGGAAAGGGCGGTCGTGGACTTCGTGGACTACGAACAGCTGCCGTGGACGTGACTTGCGCCCGCTCTTCGGGCCACGGACAGCCCTCCCGACGTCCACGAAACCCACCATGGCGACGGACTCGGCCGCCGTGGGCGATGTCATTCGCCTAACTCGCATAGCGACCATAGGTAGCTGCCCTGGTACTCGTCTCCACGGCTTAAGCGACGGTTCCCAACCTGCCGATCTCGGTGCTGTACGAGCAGCCTACCGAGCCGTGTCATTTGGCTCCGGTCCGTACCGTCGCCGATCGGTAGATTCAAGCCCTTATCGATCGACAGACGGTGAATCTCCCCAACCTTGATTGGGCGATCTCGGTGTTCGTCCCACCAAACGGCCATGAGGCTACGGAGCCAATGCATCTCGTCGTCGTTCTCTTCGTACATCTCCTGAAGGTTCGCGAGGAACCCCGGGATTCCGGCCACGTCGAGAACGCCACCCATCACGGTTGACCACGACTCGAACATCCCGAGTGGTTGGCGCCCAGGCGGACGCCGTTCGGATATCCATGCTTTGATGAGGACGAGCGCCGCCCAAACGAGGTCGTTTCGGTGCGCAACGGTCCAAGTACGCAGATTGTCATGACGGAAACCGGCGCGGAGCCACGGACGATCGATTTTTGAGTCGAGCCTGATCCGGATGGTGCGACGAGCGACCTCGTTGGACAAAGTAGGGTTGTTTCCGGTTGCTATCCATACGCACCGGTTTGGGATCGTGGTGGTGCGCGAGTAACCGAGAATTCGATCCGTCCATACAGGTCCCGTGATTGCCGCGCTGAGCGCCGCGGAATCGAGACGGTAGCGGAGGTTGTCGAGAACCACCATCGGGCAACCTGTCATGAGTATCGCCGTGATTCGCTTTCGCATTTCGTCCTCGTTCTTCGCCTGCGTCATCACGGCTGCGGACTGTCCAAGAAAGATGAGGGTAATGACATCGACCATCAAGCTCGCGCCGGTGCCGGGACTGGGCTTCTCAATCAAATGTAGAGGCGTGACGCCATCTACGAGCTCACGGGCGAACGGCAAAAGGAGCATAGCGATCGCATGAGCGCGCTCGGACTCAGATGTGAAGGGGAAATCTCCCAGGAGGTCGCCACACAGGAGATCGATCGCACGATTGATCTCGGTGCGATTTGGACATTCCGGTAAGTCGGGGACCTCGAGACCGTTGGACGCGAGGTAGGTTGCCGTGGCTGCGTCGTACCCAGCTCGACACGACAATGCACCACCTCGCGAGAATATCGGCGCCTGGATGATCCTGGTGAGGAGTGGCAGCGGAATGGAGGGGATGGACAGCACGTTCTTGACGACGGGGTCCGGCGGAATGACGCGCTTGGGACCGTCTTTCGTCTCCTTGTAGAAGACCGCCGCGTCGGCGAGTTCGTATTTCGCGACTGATTCTCGCAGGAGCTTAATCGACGGAGCTCCTAAGTCGTCTTCTTCGATTCGGCAGGGGTTGCCGCCGTGGCGGACAAGACGGACGGGAGAGTTCGCGGCATCCAGGGCTGACAACGCCTCTGCGGTCATCCTCGAGAGGTCCCCATCGCCCACTTCAATCCGGGGCTTGGAATGGTTACCGGCTACCATGGCACTCCCGTGTGAACGCTTAGTCGTCGCGCTCGGCATGTTCAAGCTCCTTCCGCCACTCGGCGGCAGCTTCGCGGGAGATCAGTCGGCGCCGCCCTACTACAAATGAACGCGGCGCCCGCCCCTCGGACATCAGCTTGTAAAACAGCGACCGTGAGATCCCGTTTGCGAAACAGAACTCTCGGACTTGGAGCGCTTCCTTTTCGAGTTTCGTGTTGGAACCTTGGTTCATCTCTCCACCTCCTTCGAGAGCCATGATAGTCCGTTGACAGTGTTGCGTCTACGTAAGTATTTGCACAGCAACGACTTATACGTTCGCTGCGTGCAAAAAGAAAACGGCCGGAGTGCTGCTATCTCGTAGAAGTGCTTCGGAGAACGGTTGGCCCGTACGACCCTAGGGGACCAAAAAGAAAACGCCTAGTCTTGACGGTGGTTCTTGATCGTCGCCCAGATCACCCCATGAATGCCCGGGTCGAGCGTCTTGGGAGATAGATACGTTTCGCGGGACAAACGGCGAGAGATCTTCTCTCGAACGAACGCGGTGTTCTTCTGAGTAACTTTCTTGGCATTCTCGGCCGCCGGCTGAATCTCGTCGTAGGCATCGAGTATCAGGTCCGTAACTCGCCTGCGGGGACGATGTCCGCTGGAGATCGAGACCAACTCGCTCCCGTCATTCGCCCGGAATCGGTTCTTAAAGTCATCCTTGAATTTCCACCCAAGTTTGCGAAGCTCCTCGACAGCGAGCTCGCCACACTCGACAAGGTTGTCCACGCGATGCTCGAGCAATCGCAGGCTGCCCGACGCTTCGGCAAAGTCCTGTCTTGACAACGCGAACCGATCGACATTATCGCCGACTAGTTTCACCGCGGTCTTCAGCTCTTTCAGGATTTCCGGGCTTCCGATTTCTCGCAGGTAGAGTTCAAAGTAGTCGATGCGCATTTCGGTCGTGTACTCCTCGTGACGGTCCTCCCATAACCAGTACCAAACATCCCGTTCCTTCCCCAGAGGCTCGGAGAAGAAGCAGTCGGGCAAGCTTGCCGCCAGCTCCTTTTGGCGGGAGCGGATCTCAACGGCCGGTGGGCGCTCGGTCGACGTTTGGACGTTCTCCCAGGTCCATTCGGCTTCTCTTTCCGATGGTTTCGTGTTCTTCGACATAGGTGACTTGGGTTGGAATGTTCTCTACCTCGACGTCATCCCGCTCGTTTCACACTCGGTCTCTTTCGCGAAAACCGCGGTAGGTTCGCCCGGACGGTGTCCGCGACGTAGCTCGGCGCCAGGTGCGCGTAGTGCCGCTTCGTCATGCGGGTATCGGCGTGACCAAGGACCTCGGCGATCACGTGAAGCGGAACGCCTTTCTGAGCGAGCACCGAGGCGTAGGTGTGGCGAAGCTCATGAAAGCGGACGGTCGGCTTCAGCTTCGCTGCCGTGCTCGCGGCTTTCATACGACGCACCTGATGTGACGTCGCCCATGGTGAACCGTCGGCTCGAGTGAAGATACGAACCCGGCCGGGTCGCCCGGCGGTCGCCGCTTCGAAGAGTTCGACGCCCTCCGTTGTGAGGGGGACATCGCGACGCTTTCCGCCTTTGCTGGCACGAACGCGGACGTTGCCGGCGTCGTGGTTGTAGTCGTCGACCTGGAGCGCGAGGATCTCGCCGTAACGGCATCCCGTGACGAGCGCGGCCCGGACCAGAGGGCGGAACTCTCCGTCACAGCCGTTAATGAGGCGTCGCGCCTCGGCGGCGTCTAGATACCGAATGCGCGGCGCGTCGACGTCCTCGAACGGTTTCACGCGGCGCCATTCGATATCCGAGTCGACGTGGCTCTCTCGGAATGCGTGAGAGAGCGCGGCCTTGAGAATCGTGAGCACGCGATTCGCTGTCGACTTGCGGCGCCTCTTGCGCTCGTCGGCATCAACGTCTTCATCGATGGGCACGAATCGCTTGGGCCCGGTCTTCGAACTCCGGGCTGCAGCTGGGGTGTCCGCTATCTTCTCGTGCCACGAACGGATCTCACGAGCTGTGAGTTTGTCGATGGCCTTGTGCTCGAACGCCGGCAGTATGTGCCGTTCGATCGTGACTTGGGTGTTGTGCGCCGCCTTTCGATGTGCTCGGTACCAGCGCATATAGTCGTCCATCGCGGTGCCGACGGTGTAAGCACCCTCCCGAGCCGCGTCGTGAGCTTCCTTGCCCCCGTAGGCGATTCGGCACGCGTCACGGTAGGAGAGGATCTTGTGACCGTCGGCGTCACCGTGATCGTCCGCCTCGCCGATGCTCTTCTTGGTATAGCGACCGTTCGTGCGCTCGCGCACCCACCACCGACCGCGACGGTAGCCGAGCGCGAGTCCCTTGCCGAGATTGCGCCAGCGGACGTCGCCGCTCGTGGCGATCGAAAGGCGCCCCTCTCGTGTCTCGAGCTTGGCGTCTCGTGGTACCCGCATGTTTTGTGCCTCAATACGTCAGCGCCTGGCCGTGGGTAATATGGGTAAATTACCTAGAAAGACGACAAAAGTCAACGACGGACAAACAACGGTTAAGTGATAGGCAAAACTGCTAGTTACTGGAGCACATCAAAGTCCGTAGTTGTGCATATCTTCCCCTTTCACGGCAGCAACACGGGTTCGAACCCCGTCGGGGATACCACCCAGTCGTGGACTGATATTCTCGGTTGAAACCATCCTGGGGCCTCTACGTGCAGAGTTAGTGGGCCAATCAGCTTTCTGAGCACGAGACCGGCGATTCTCGCCTCTGCACGCAAATCTGCTTTCCATGGATCTGCTCGCTGGTGCAGGGCCTCGCGAAGCTTGTCGATATTGGGAGGCACGCGATATTTCGCTATTTTGGCGTCGATAGGCCGGATTTCATCCTGGCGCTTTTTAATGGTCCCAGCGGTAGTGTCGTTTCCCTATTGTTCGGGATCCTGCCGCAACGCGAATTCCAAACGGCGTTTGAATTTCGCGTTGCTCGGGTCGAGCTCGACAGCTTTACCGAATTCGGCGATACCTTCATCGTTTTGGCCGTTGCTCGTGAGCGCGTCGCCTAGATTGTAGTGGATGGTCGAGTTCTTGGGATCGAGCTCGACAGCCCTGCGGAGTTCGACGATGGCGTCGTCGAGCGGCTTCTTGGCGAGGAGCGCATTGACGAGGAGTGCGTTCCCGAGGTTGGCGCGGGCGTCCGCGAAGGTAGGATCGAGCTCGATAGCTCTTCGGTACTCGACGATGGCGTCATCGAACTGCCCCTTGTCGTCGAACGCGAGCCCCAGGTTGTTGTGGGCGAGCGCGTTGCTCGCGTCGAGCTCGATGGCTCTTCGGTACTCGACGATGGCGTCATCGTTCTCTGTGCCTTTGGCGTCGCGGAGCACCGCGAGGGCGTCTCGCGCCTCGTTGAGCGCGTTGAGTCCATCGCGGTCGAGCGCAGGGGGCGGGGGAAGCTCTATGGATTCGCCTAACGTGGTGGTTGCGTCGTCGTCGCGCCCCGCGTAGTAAGAGTTGTAGACCACATAGGCGAACACGAACACCAGTCCCACCAATAGTAAAGATTTTCCTGTGCTGAGCCTGTTCGCGCTCATCGTCCTTCCTCGGTTCTCCCGCTTTTCGTTCGGGGGTCGTGATTGTACGCTCGGCGACGCCGCGCACACCACTTTGCTATGAGACTCGCTTCATTGACGACGTTCCTGTCGGTCCACAATATCCCGGCGCAGCTCCTCTACCCATTCCGCGTCTTCGTGCATCTCTATCATCGGTGCTGGGGTGGCGCTTCGCGCCGGAGATTAGTGAAAGCTTGCGACTGTATGGACGATGAACGCATTGATGCCACTTCGGACAACCACTTCCGGAGCTGGTTCCAACTCGGAGTGGTTAAGGATGCCACCCCTTCTGCCATTCTGTGGTTTCGACCGCTTGCGCTCAGCGAAGCAGCGCCATTACGCTATGACGCTGCGTCGAATACCAAAGCCACGTGGTCCCATGAAGCATGTTTGCACCACCCGTGCGATGCACGCGCAATTGCTCTGCGACTTGCTCGAGGCGGAGGGCATCGCCGCGACGAGCGGCGTCTCTGGCGGGTTTTTAACTGGAGACACCAGTGACGTTTGGATTCTCGAGGACTCCGACTTCGAGAAAGCGGTCGGGTTCGTCGAGGAGTTTTTTCGGGGTGAGAGTTCAGCGCCGTCCGCGACTTGGCGGTGCCCCACCTGTGGTGAATCGGTCGAAGACCAATTCGACATGTGCTGGAAATGTGCCGCACCGGTGGAGAGCGCGGACGAAGCGACGGCGCCCGACAAGATTGGAGGACCCGTATCCACCTCGGAAACGATAGCACGCACGCCAATGAAGCCTCGATGCGTTCAGTGCGATGCTCTCGACCCGGGCCACACATCCTGGTGCGCAAATGCAGAGAGCGTGCAACCGAGCACACCGGCATTCGCGGTCGTCCAGACGGCAGTGGGGGTGATCCTAGTGCTCGGTGGTGTGCTGGCGTTCGGATTGGCGGCACTTGCCGCGATGTTCGGCACGTTGTTTGGCAACATTGTGTCGCTTCTCATGGTCTCGGGCGCGGTCCTTACGATCATCGGTGTTGGTGTGGCGCTTCGTGCGGGAGGAGCGTGAAAGCTTGCGACCGTATCGACGATGAGCGTATTGAAGCCATTTCGGACAACCACTTCCGGAGCTGGTTCCAACTCGGAGTGGTTAGGGATACCAACGATAACGCGCGTTTTAGCAGCGCGTCCTTTTCGCTATCTCCCGTCTCCTCGGGAGTCAGATGCTCGCATCCGCGCGTGCTTGGTTCCAGGCTCTGCATGAACCGAGGCATTGGAATAGCCATGCCTTGGAACAGCTTGTCGAATCTGGTCTCTGCCCAGAATTGATACCCTTCGCCGTTTTCGAGAGGAATCATAAGGATTCGGCCGTTGATGGCTTTTTGGATAACTGCCCGAGCTCGCGTCACGGACCCACGAAGCAGTGTTCGCCATTCATCTAGGTGTGACTTGATCTTCGCTCGTGGTATCTGAGGGATCGGCTTTAGCTCCTGCAATCGATATTCGAGCGTCTCCTGATGACCTTCCAAAGTTTTTATCTTCTCGGCGAGAGCCGCGATCTCCCCACCCTCGGCGACCGCATTCACCTTGTCAGCTACCCGGTTGAATCTCTGCGACGATCCACCGCGCGCTCGGACTCCGAGCGAGCCTAGTATCGGTGAGCTCGTAGCGTTGGAGAACCACGGTATAGACCTTCTCTTCCGACCCGTCGTTGATTCTGACCTGTAGCGGTTTCACCTTGACTAGCCCTTCGAAGTTCTCGTCGACGGGAGTTCTCGTTGAAAGCGTCGCAGCGTTTTTCAGCCCCTCGACGTCAAGAGCGAGCTGCTCGCCGTCGACCTCGAGTTGAGCGATTGCCCCCTGCATTTCCTGCCGCTGCTCGTGAAAGGTCAAGAGCTCTCCCTGGAAAGGGGCGGACGGATTCTCCGCGTACGTCTTCGTGTACAAAGCGTAGGTATCCCGGTTGTCGTCGTTGAACTTGGCAAACTCTTCTCGTTGAGCGCGAAGGAGGTCTCTCTTTTTCTCCAGCTCCGCCTCGAGATCCGCGAGCTGGAAGGCTCCGTCTTGCTCGGTTCCGCGCTCGATGATTTCCCACGACGCGGGCGTCCCGTCGAACGCAGCCATCGAGACCCGCTCGGCACCCGCCTGGTCGCCCTGCTGGATCGCAGTGAGGAACGCGTCCACGGTTTCCTTCTCCGGATCGCCGCTCCCACATGCGCAGAGCAAAACCGTGATGGCCATCGGGATCAAGTGGTTGCTTTGCACGATTGCCTCCTTCGAAAGCTACGGTACGGCCCAACCGATGGGGACGGGTCGAGGGCACCATCTAGTCACCCGTTTGGAATCAGCCGCGCCCGAAAGTGTCGCAAAGGACTATAGATCCAGTGTGGTCCCGCAGCAACCGGTTACCGGGTCCGTAAGCGATTTCATTGCCTGGTGCCATGATGAGCAGGACGGCACTCAACCCTTTCGCCGATGAGAAGAGTGCAAGGTGAATCCAAAAGACCGATGCTCGATTGGTGCCGAAGGGGGGAAACGGCCACGCCGTTTTTCTTAACTTGTTGATGGTGTGCGACTTTCGTCATTAAGTGGTGTTAGCGGCGGATGTAAATTGCCCATTTATGGCGGACGAAAATGGCACGCTTGCCTCTTCATCCTGAAGAGGGAACTCGCCAAGGAGGGTGGCGACATCAAACTCGCTACGCTCACGGGTGCCGCGCTGCATCGAGTAGGTCTCGCGAGACTCGACGAGACGTTTGAGGTTTACGAGACGGTCGAAGATGCTTGCGCGTCGTTTCGGAAAGCCTGACAACAAGCTCAAAGACCGAACGCCGCGCGAACCCTTTCGGGGATGCCAACGATAACGCGTGTTTGAGCAACGCGTCCTTTTCGCTATCTCCCGTGTCCTCGGGAGTTAGATGCTCGCATCTGCGGGTGCTTGGCTCCAATTTCTGCATGAACCGGGGCATTGGAATTGCCATGCCTTGGAACAGCTTGTCGAATCTGGTCTCGGCCCAGAATGATAACCCTCGCCGTTCTCGAGAGGGATCATGCGGACCTGGCGTTCCGGCCCGGGGCCCTTACCCCTAGCCGCCTGCCGCGCGGAGGCTGGGGGAGCGCTGGGCGTTGATGCCTGCAAGTCCGCTACGCAACGGCGGTGGACGTGCCCATGGTTGAACCTCGACACGCGAACCGCTACATTCTCGCAGTGACGCTCGCCAGCGGAACCCGCCTTGGTCCATACGAGATCGTCGAGCCCATCGGCAAAGGTGGCATGGGCGAGGTCTATCGCGCACGCGACACAAAGCTGGAGCGGGATGTTGCGATCAAGGTTCTTCCCGAAGAGTTTGCGAATGACAACGAACGGCTCGCTCGCTTCGAGCGGGAAGCGAAGCTCCTCGCGTCGCTGAACCATCCGAACATCGCGAGCATCCACGGGTTCGAGGAAACGGACGGCGTGAAGGCGCTAGTCCTCGAGCTCGTAGAAGGGCCGACGCTCGCAGCGCGAATCGAGGCAGGTTTCATCCCGGTCGAGGAAGCCATCGAAATCGCGAAGCAGATCGCCGACGCGCTTGAATCGGGACATGAAGCCGGCGTCATCCACCGTGATCTGAAGCCCGAGAACATCAAACTCAAGGAAGACGGCACGGTCAAGGTGCTCGACTACGGCCTCGCGAAAGCGATGGGAATGGGCGCGCCAGCTGGAACGGACTCAGAGCTGTCTGACTCTCCGACACTGACAAAGCAGGGGACTCAGGTCGGAGTGATTCTCGGAACTGCCGCGTACATGAGCCCCGAGCAAGCGAAAGGTCTGAGCGTCGACAAGCGAAGCGACGTCTTTTCGTTTGGTAGCGTCTTGTACGAGATGCTCACTGGGAGCAAGGCGTTTCCCGCTGGAAACGTAGCCGAGGTGCTGGCCTCGGTTATAAAGAGCGAGCCGGATTGGAGTGCGCTGCCGGAAACCCATGTCACCGATCTTGTGCGCCGCTGTCTCGAAAAGGACCCGAGGAGACGGCGGAGGGACATCGGTGATGTGCGGAACGAACTGATGGACTCGCGGCCTAGCGGGATTAAATGTCCGAGCTGCGGCCACGAGCCTCCTTCCGGGTCGACCTTCTGCAACGGCTGCGGCGCGAAGCTCGACGTGATCTGCGCCAGCTGCGGCGCGACGCCGCCGCCGGGTTCTCGCTTCTGCAACGGCTGCGGGGCCAATCTCGATGCAGCGCCGGCGACCCCAGCGCCCGTCAGAGAACCTCGCGCCTACACACCGAAACATCTGGCCGACAAGATACTGCAATCGAAGTCGGTGCTCGAAGGTGAGCGCAAGCATGTCACGGTGATGTTCGCCGACGTGGATGGCTCGATGGAGCTGGCCGAACAGCTCGGCCCTGAGGAGTGGCACCGCGTCCTCGAACGTTTCTTCGAGATCCTGACCGAGGGCGTGCACCGCTTCGAAGGTACAGTGAATCAGTACACAACCGACGGCATCATGGCGCTGTTCGGGGCACCGATTGCGCACGAGGATCACGCCCAGCGGGCTTGCCATGCCGCGTTACACCTGCGCGACCAGCTGCGTGCCTACGCGGACGAACTGCTCCTCGACCCCGGCGTCGAGTTGTCGTTCCGCATCGGCCTGAATTCGGGCGAGGTGGTCGTCGGTAAGATCGGTGACGACCTACGTATGGACTACGCCGCGCGGGGCCATTCGGTCGGTATCGCCCAACGTATGAAAACCCTCGCGGAGCCGAACACCTGTTTTTTGAGTAGTGCCACGTCAACACTCGTCGGTGGCTACTTTGTGTTTGAGGATCGTGGTGAATTCAGCGTCAAGGGTACGAGTAAGCGGCTGCGTGTGTACGAGCTACAGGGTGCAGGCGAGCTGCGCACGCGGCTCGAGGTCGCGCACAGCCGTGGCTTCACACAGCTTGTCGGGCGCAGCGACGAATTTGCGGCTCTCGAATCCGCATTGCAGCGTGCCCTCGAAGGGACCGGGCGCGTGGCCGCGGTGGTCGGCGAGGCCGGCGTAGGCAAGAGCCGACTCTGCGCCGACTTCGTCGAGATGTGCCGTGAGCAAGGACTCATGGTCTACGAGGCTCACTGTCCGTCGCATGGCAAGACCATTCCGTATCTGCCGCTGCTGGAGCTGTTGCGCAATTTGTTCGGGATCACTGAACAGGACGGTTCCGGAGAGGCGCGACAGAAGGTGTCCGACGAGCTGGCGGCGTTCGAAGAAGGCTTCGCCGACGACAGCGCGTTGGTACTCGACTTCCTCGGTATCGCGGATCCGAGAACACCGATGCTACAACTCGATCCATCCGTGCGCCAGCGAAGACTCTGTGCCTTCCTGCGCCGCCTGATCCAGTTGCGCTCGCAGACCGAGCCGATCGTTTTGTTGATCGACGACCTGCACTGGATCGACCCGGGGAGCGATCTATTTCTGGCGCAGATCGTCGAGGCGGTGAGCACGACGCGGACACTGCTGCTGGTGAACTTCCGCCCCGAGTACGAAGCGGACTGGACGCGAAAATCCTGGGTCTTGCAGTTGCCCCTGGCGCCGCTCGGCGCGCAGGCGCTGGCGGACCTGGTCCACGATTGGGTGGGTTCGCGGCCTTCAGTGACGGCACTGGTGGACCTGATCGGTGCACGCTCCGGCGGTAATCCCTTTTTCGCCGAGGAGATCGTGCTGTCCCTGGTGGAAACCGGAAAGCTCGTGGGCACGCGCGGAAGTTACGAACTCACGACCGCGATCACTGGTGTCGAAATGCCAGCAACCGTGCACGCACTGCTCGCGGCGCGCATCGACCGCCTGGGCGAGCATGAGAAGCTGCTGCTCTACACAGCGGCGGTGATCGGCAGGGAGTTTTCGCGTCCGCTGCTCTCGTCGGTCCTCGAGATGGAAGCCGCGGATCTCGACGCTGCACTGGACGCCCTGCTGGCAGCAGAATTGGTTCATGAACGCGCGGTTTATCCGGTCGCCGAGTACGCATTCAAACATCCTCTGACCCATGAGGTCTCACTCGGTGCACAGCTCGACGCACAACGGCGTGCGACACACTCGGCCGTTGCAGACGCGATAGCGACCGCGGAAGCCGATCGGCTCGACGAACATGCCGGTTTGCTGGCGCATCACTGGGGCGAAGCCGGCGAGGCGCTCCTTGCTGCGACGTGGCACGTGCGCGCCGCGCGCTGGGTTCGCCATACAGATCTAATCGCATCTAGGCAGAATTGGGCGCAGGCACGCGAACTGCTCATCACGCTTCCAGAGTCTGCAGAGCGAACACGGCTCCTGCTCGATATCTACCCCGAACTGATCAATCTGCTGGATCGACTGGGCGCGGACCCGGTCGAATCAGAATCCATTTTCCGCGAAGGCGGAGACCTTGCCCGCAGAACGGGCGACCGACGCACGGAGGCCCAGGTCGAAGCGGTGTACGCCCAGCTCAAGAGCTCTCAGAACGAGATTGACAGCATGGTCGAGCACGCCTCGCGAGCGGTAGAGCTCGCGGACGCAGAGGGCAATCGCGCCATCCGGTTATTGGCCGGCCACTTTCGGGCACGTGGGTATGCTTGGCAGGGGCGCTGGGATGAAAGCATCGCGGCCTTCGACGAGAACATTGCGATCGGCGGCGGCGATGACGCAGCCGAGTTCGAGGTGCTCGGCTGGCATCCCTATGTCGAGTCGTGGGCAGTCCGTTCCGCCTGTCAGAGCGTCAGGGGTCGCGTGCGAGAGGCGTTCGAATTCGAGGAGCAGTTTCCTCGGTTCGTTCGCAGATGCGGCAGCACGGACCTTTCATCGGCTGCCGCCGATCGGTTCTGGAGGTGCTGGATATCGGGGGATGCCGTGCGCGCCCGCTCTTACTCCGATGAGGCATTGAAGCTGGCCGAGCGCTTCGGCTCTGAGCGCAACGTTGTCTACGCCTTGATGACGTGTGGTCACGCAGCCACGCTCGGCCGTCGTTGGGAAGAAGGCAACAGGGTGCTGGAGCGCGCGGGTCGGATCGTCACGGCGACAGGCGCGGGTGGGGAGTGGGGAGTATTTGTTGATTCCTTTCAGTCCCTTTGTCTCGCCGGATTGGGCGAAGTCGAGCGAAGCCTCGAGCTGGCGAGCAGCGCTATGGAACGAGCAACGACGGACTTCGTTCGTTCAGTCGCCGGCTTGGTCAGGGCGCGCGTGCTGCGCACCGTCAATGGGCCGCGACGACTCGATGAGCTCGAAGCGCAGATCACAGAAACGTTGGAGATATTGCTGCGAACAAATTCAAGAGGTTACCTCCCCCTGCTCTTGCTGGAGCGGGCAGGCCTCGCCCGTTTGCGCGGCGACACAGATGGCCTGGCACACGACCTAGCTGAAGCGCGACGCTTGTTCGCGGAGATGGGTGTGACCGGCTGGGACGACTACGCGAAGTCGATCGAAGAATGAAAAACACCTAGCTGGAGAAGACCCGGCCGCCGAAAAGAGGCTCGCCTCCGCGCGAGACGACGAATCCGTAGACCGTGATCGTGAGGAGAGTCGCCAGCAGTAGCATGGTCGCACTCCCGTACCAGCTCGACAGATCCTGGGCCAGCTGGTTTCCGGACAACGCGCCTTGGAAGAAGAGCGCGGTGACGAGCGTCAGCACGCCGAAGCGCCACAGGACAAGGAGACGGTACCTTGTCAGACGGTCTGACGATAGACGATCCGCGAAATCGCAAGCGCCGGTAATCCAACGCAGCCCCTCGGAGAGCGGGATTGGTTTCGTAGCCCTTTTTGATCGAATCGGTTAGCGCGTTTTCGTCGCGAACGGGTCCGGCGCCCCGGGGGCTAGCCGGGAAGGCCGGCGCGAGCGAGGAGGACGCTGGCGTCCTTGATACCTGCAAGCTCGCCACAGAACGGTGGTCGAGGTGCCCATCGGTTGAACGTAGACCCGCGAACCGCTACATTCTCGCAGTGACTGTCGCCGCCGGAACTCGCCTCGGCCTCTACGAGGTCCTCGAGCCGATTGGCAAAGGCGGCATGGGTGAGGTCTACCGCGCTCGGGACACCAAGCTCGACCGCGACGTCGCGATCAAGGTTCTTCCCGATGAACTCGCCGCAGATGAGGAGCGCGTGGCGCGGTTCGAGAGGGAAGCGAAGCTTCTCGCGTCGTTGAATCATCCGCACATCGCGAGCATTTACGGATTCGAGGAAAACGCCCTCGTTCTCGAACTCGTGGAAGGTCCGACCCTCGCGGAGCGCATTCAGCAAGGTCCGATCCCCGTTGAGGAAGCCGTCACTATCGCGAAGCAGATCGCGGAGGCGCTCGAAGCTGGACACGAGGCGGGAGTTATCCACCGCGACCTAAAGCCCGCGAACATCAAGCTTAGAGAGGACGGCACCGTAAAGGTGCTTGACTACGGGCTCGCGAAGGCACTCGAACGCGACGCGCCGAGCGGTGGGGACTCGGAGCTCTCGCAGTCGCCAACGCTCACGCGCCAAGGCACTCAAGTTGGCGTCATTCTCGGGACCGCCGCGTACATGAGCCCAGAGCAAGCGAAGGGCAAGCGCGTGGATAAACGCACAGACATCTGGGCGTTCGGCGCTGTGGTCTACGAGATGTTGACGGGCAAGCGAGCTTTTGTCGGTGAGGACGTGTCGGAAATCCTCGCAGCCGTGTTGCGTGCGGAGCCGGAGTTCAATGCACTTCCGTCCGACACGCCGGGATTGGTACTCCGCCTCCTGCATCTCTGTCTCACGAAGGATCCGAAAGAGCGGGCACGAGACATGGGCGATGTACGTTTGGCGATGGATGGGGCGTTTGAGACGGCACCGGCGTCCCCAACTGAAGCGTCTCCGGCTCTTCGTTTCTGGCAGCGCCCCTTCGGATTGATTGCAGCATCGATCGTGGGTGCAGTTGGGGCCATCGGTCTGTTCTGGGTAAGTGGTGCATCAGGCACTTCCCCGGGCGAGGTCGTGCGATCAACCATTACGATTCCGGCCGAGCAACGCCTGACTGAAAGGGGAAACATTGCGCTCTCCCCGGATGGTACCCAGCTGGTGTATTCGGCGACGACTGGCATCGTGTCGCGGTTGTATCGGCGCTCCCTCGCTGAGTTCGAGGCACATCCGATCCCGGGCACTGAAGGGGCCTCTTCCGCTTTTTTTTCCCCGGACGGCCGATGGATCGGATTTGCAGCCGGGGGGCAACTGAAGAAAGTATCCCTCGCCGGCGGATTGCCGTTGACGGTTGCGCCAACGGGCGTATCCCTCCTTTTCGGAGGCACGTGGGGAGTGAACGATATGATTGTTTACGCCCCCTCGCTTAATGCGGGACTCCGGCGCGTTTCGGCAAACGGCGGCACCGTTGAACAACTCACCCGTCCGGACGGAGCCGACGAGGGTTACGCTCACGTCTTTCCGCAATATCTCCCGGATCAGCAGAGCGTGCTGTTCTCCGTGTGGGGCGCCGAGCATCGGGCGGCGACGTTGTCGCTGGACACCATGCAATGGCGTAGCGTACTGCCGGACGCGGGTGAGGCCGTCTACCTGTCGAATGGGCTTCTTGCGTCCAGCAGTTTCGCTGAGCTAGCGCGCCTTCTGGCGCGACCTTTCGATGCGGACGAGGCGTCTGTTCAAGGACCCGCACAGGGTGTCCTCGACGACGCGTGGTTCGACACTGCCCTTTTTCGCCATATATTTGCCGTGTCGCCAAACGGGACGTTGGCCTACCGTCCACGACGCGACCGGGAACTTGTCTGGATCGATCAAGAGGGCAGGACCGAATCACTAGGCGAATCCGTTGCGCCCAGCTCGATTTTTCGGGTCTCACCAGACGGTCAGCAGATCGCTATTCAGCAGATGGGCCCCCTGGCGTTGCAGGTCGTCGACGTCGAGCGGGGTACCAGTAACACATTCCCGCAGATCGGAGAGAATCAGGGCGTCGTGTGGTCACCTGATGGGACGGAGATCACCTTCAGCTCGAACCGGGCGGGGACCTGGGACATCTATTCCCTGCTTGCGGACGGCAGTGAGGCAACTCAATCACGATTGGTCCGACCACTCGACCAGTTCGCCCACGCCTGGTCGCCTGACGGCCAGGTCCTCGTGTACGTTGAGGTGCATCCTGAGTCTGGGTCGGATATCTGGACGCTTCCGTTCGATGGCGATCCCTTGCCATTGGCCAACTCGACGTTCGAGGAGGGCCAGCCCTTCGTTTCTCCCGACGGGCGATCGCTTGCGTACGCATCCAACGAGTCGGGCCGTAACGAGATCTATGTGCAGGCATTCCCCGCTGGCGGAAGCAAGAGGACGGTATCCACCAATGGTGGACGAGCACCCGTATGGTCCCCTGATGGTCGCCGGTTGTTCTATCTCGTCGGGAACGAACTCTTTTCGGTCGAGATTTCCGACGAGTCGATCGGAGATCCCGTTCCCCTCTTCGAGGGACGCTACGCGACCGGTAACACCATTGGTACTGAATACGATGTCCATCCCGACGGCCAGCGATTCCTCATGGCCGAGGATGCCGCTCCGGATGAGATTAGAATCGTTCAGAACTGGTTTGTCGAGCTCGAAGCGCTGATACCGACACAGTGAGTTGTGCAGCACTGATGGGATGGGTCAGACGACCAAGCGGTACACAATCCGCGAAAGCCGAAACGCGGGTAATCCAACGCAGCCCCTCGGGGATACCAACGATAACGCGCGTTTGAGCAACGCGTCCTTTTCGCTGTCTCCCGTGTCCTCGGGAGTCAAATGCTCGCCTCCGCGCGCGCTAGGCTCCAATTTCTGCATGAACCGGGGCATCGGAATAGTCATACCTTGGAACAGCTTGTCGAATCTGGTCTCGGCCCAGAATTGATAACCCTCGCCGTTCTCGAGAGGGATCATCAGGATTCGGCCGTTGATGACTTTTTGGATAACTGCCCGAGCCTGTGTCACGGAACCACGGAGCAAGGTTCGCCACTCATCTAGATGAGACGGCTGTTATTCGCGTACTTGAATTCGATCGTAATCGCGTGGCTGCTCGGTCACCGCGATGATGCGATCAGCGTCGAAGTCAGCGAAACGAGCTGACGATTTTCGTGAGTCTCTAGAAGGGCCAGCGTTACGGGGGCAGCCGAGACGGCTCTTGACCCTGGTTCTTGGTCCACATCGACTCTCGTAATGGGAGTAGGATTCCAAGTGAGCTGCAGGCTCGAAACGTGGTCGTTAGCGGCTCAGCGCATCAGCGGGCTGGCCTGGGCGAAGGTCCAGTGGTTGCCTTCGGGATCGGTGGCTTCGTAGGCGCGGAAGCCTTGCTGGTGGATGTCCTGGATGATCTCGGCGCCGTGCGCCTCGGCGTGTGCGAAGTGGGCGTCGAGGTCGTCGACGTAGATGAACGGCGTGTGCGTAGTCGGCGCGCCCGCGCCTGAGCCGGCTTCGCGTCCCCAGAGGATGATCGAGCAGTTGCCGACGTGGAACTCGATCCAGGTGTGGCTCGGGTCGTCGGGCTCGACCTCAGGGACGTTGTTCGCGGGCTCGAAGCCGAAGACATCGCGCAGCCAGCGCCCGGCGGCTGCGGGCTTGGCGTAGTGGACGACGAGAGCGAGCCGCGCCAAGCGCAGCGGCTCGCGCGGGACGTGATCGCGCTTCCGGATCCAGTCGTTCAGCCAGGCGGGGCTCATGCGCACCCACGCTGTTCCGCCCTTGTCTTCCCCGCCCTCGGGGATCGTGGCTCGCACACTGACCTCCGTGCCGCCGGCGCTCTTCTCAAAGCGGATGTCGATCTCGACGTCGTCCAAGGAGCTCGTCCACGCCACGCGCTTACCGGGCTCCCAGACGGTGATGCGCGCGAGCTCGAGGCCGTCGCCCGTCTTTTCGTCGTAGACCTCGACGATCCGGCCTCCGACTCCAGGCTCCATCCGCATGTAGTACGCCCGAGCGGTATCGAAGAAGTTGATCGGTCCTTGGATCCACCAGCAGTCGAGCTCTTCCGTAAACACCTTGAAGGCGGTGGCGGGATCGACGGCGACCTCGATCGATGAGTTCACTGAGCGGGGAGCAGTCATTTCTTCTTCCTCCATTCGATGTGCCGCTTGAACGAGCGCAGCTGGGCGTCCCACTCCTTGTGGAGCTGTTCCAGCCAGTCGTTCACGGCCTGCATGGATTCGGGGCGCAGGCGGAAGACCCGCGCCCGCGCGTCCTCGGTGGGACGCTCGTCCGTGGCGATCTCGGCGTCGAGCAGGACGCGCAGGTGCCGACTCATGGTCGGCGGCGAAGTCCGCGTCGCCGCCGCAAGCTCCCCCGCGCGGCGCGGCCGCGAGCCGAGCAGCTCGACCACCGCGCGCCGGGTGGGATCGGCGAGCGCGTTGAAGACGCGCTCGACTGCGACTCCTCGATGCTTGTCCATAGACGCAATAGTTGTCATAAAGCGAAACCAATGTCAAGCCCCGACGCGCCGTTCTTATCATTTGTCATGGACTAGTGGCCGATCTCGAACGGCCGTGGTACGTGCCCTCTGGGTCTCCAGGCGGACGTGAGTTGTGCTATCTGGCTCTCGGCGCAAGACTGATGGCAGTCGGTGTTGATAACGAGCCTAGCTTCGCCGCTGGCAACGCCGAGGAGCTCTTCGGGGACTACCTTGCCGGGGCTATCGCAATCGGACGCACCTACGAATCCTGCGGCGCGATCGTCGCGACGGATCTCATCCAAGCGAGAACGGCGAGAGGGTTCGGAGAGCTCCCGCAAATCGACACGCTCGAACGACAGCCCGACCTCGCGACGAACCGCCTGGAGCGGCTCTCGCAAAGCGTCCCAAGCGAACGCCTCCCGCAAGATGACGTGGGTCTCGACCAAAGCCGCCACGATGCTTCGAAGGTGTCCGGCGCTCGAAAAATGGCCTTGGCGACGTCGGATGAACGTGGGATAATCGAGTGAACCGCCCCCCTTCGAACATTTTTTCCTTGGGAGGCCTGTGTGTCCCGCACCGATTGCTTGATTGTCGGCAATAACGACTACGACTTCGAAAAATACGCCCACCTCGTCGAGAGCATGGGAACCGCGTCCGGTGCCGCGCGGGATCTGAATCTCACCTACGTGGAACATGAGGGGGAGCGCCTCCGCGGCCTCGACGTCCTCAACCGACTACACCGTGGTGGGAGGAATTCGAAGCGACCTTTCAGCAACGTCGACTTTCTCTGGCCGACGATTCTGCATTTGGGAACTTTCCTTCACCGTCGGGGACTGACCTTCGACTACGTCAACCAACCCCATTTGGAAAAGGAGCGGTTCAAAGAGCTGCTCACCGTGAAAAAGCCACGCGTCGTCGCCATCACCACGACACTCTACGTCGTTGCTCACCCGATCATCGAGATCGTCGATTTCGTGAAGGAGCATGGGGAAGACGTCACGGTCGTCGTCGGTGGTCCGTTCGTCGACAATCAAGCGAAGCTCCAGGACGGTCCCGCGCTGGACAAAATCCTTCGCCACATCGGCGCCGACGCCTACGTCATCAGCAATGAAGGCGAGGCAACCCTCGCGAACCTTCTCCACTGTCTCAAGGCCGGCGACAGTCTGGATCGCGTAAAGAACCTGGCCTATCGCAACGGCAAAGGTTATGTCCGAACCGAGGTCGAGGTCGAATCCAACCCTCTACCGGACACGATGGTGGATTACTCGCTGTTTCCTCGCTCCGATCTCGGCGAGTTCGTATCGATTCGCACCGCGAAGTCGTGCCCGTTCTCTTGTGCGTTCTGTGGCTTTCCGCAGCGAGCCGGTAGCTATCAGCTGCTCGACGTGGAGCTCGTCGAAAAGGAGCTAAACACGCTGAACGACTTGGGCGTGACGACGGTGACCGTCCTGGACGACACGTTCAACGTACCGAAGCAGCGGTTTCGCGACCTTACGCAAATGATCGCGCGCAACAAGTACGACTTCAAATGGAACTCGTTTTTTCGATCCGACCACAGCGATGACGAGTCCATCGATTCGATGGCGGAGGCGAACTGCGAAGGTGTCTTCATCGGCATGGAATCGGCGAGCGACAAGATGTTGAAGCTGATGAACAAGTCGTCTCGTCAGGCGGATTACCGGCGCGCGATACCGCGTTTGAGGGAAGCCGGCATCCTTACCTATGCGAGCCTCATCGTAGGCTACCCGGGCGAGACGCAGGCGACCCACCGCGAAACGGTCGACTTCATCGAGGACACGAGACCGGACTTCTTCCGCGGTCAGTTGTGGTACGCAGACCCCATCACGCCCATCTGGGAGAAGCGAGAGGAGATCGGGTTGCGCGGCCGCGCCTATAGCTGGTCTCACGACACGATGGACGCGAAGACGGCGTGCGACCTCATCGACGCGATGCTGCTCAATGTGTCGAACTCGACGTGGCTGCCTCAATATGGTTTCGAGCAGTGGAGCACGTACTACCTCCAGCGGAAGGGCATGAGCCGCGCGCAAATGAAGGCGTTCATCGCGTGCTTCGATGAAGCCGTGAAGGACAAGCTCCGAGACCCGGACCAGCGGTTGGTTCAGCCGAACCGGCTGGCGTCGCTCGACGGCGTCTGCCAATTCTGACTTCGTGTCGAGAGGAGCTTGTCGATGTTCGGGTGCGTTTTCTCTTTGTACAATGGAAGGAAGCAGCGTCTCCCCCGACAAGTGAATTTTCGAAACGCCACATAAAGCGACCGATGTCGCTCGAGTGAAGGCGTCCGGCGACGGGTCCGCGAGGTGAAAGAAAAAGTTCTCGACCTTCGGGACGGCACGGTGGCATCGGTGGTGAATCGCGTAGGAGAGTAAACAGTGAAAGAAGCTTTAGGGACGTACATCCGGGAAGAGCTCCTGGATGGACGGATTTACAGTCAGTTGAGCGAGGACGACGATCTTCTGACAACGGGCCTCGTCGATTCCCTCGGGATGATGAGCTTGGTGGCTTTCATCGAGGAGGAATTCGGTATCCGGGTTCCACCCGAGGACGTCACCATCGAGTCTTTCAGCTCGATCACGGCGATCACCACCTATCTGGAAAGCCGTCAGGCTTGAGCGAGTTCGACTTGGAACCGCGCGATTCTCCGGAGCCGTTCGACTCTGCACCCGGTGGTGAATCAGCGCTCACGTCGAGTCAGCTCGCGATCTGGGCGGGGCAGCGACTGACCCCGGAATCGCCGCTGTACAACATGGTGTTCACGCTGGACATCCAGGGAAGGGTCGACGTTCCCGCCTTTCGGACAGCGCTTCAGCAACTCATCGATACCAACGACGCGATGCGAATGCGCATCGAAGAGCGCGATGGCGTGCCGCATCGGGTCATCGCACCTACGCTTCGGTTCCGACTCGAAGAAGTCGACTTGTCGAGCGAAGCGGATCCGGACGAGGCTCTTCGCGTCTGGGTCGAGCCGCGGACGCGCGTCCCATTTGCGCTAGATGCAAAGCTGTTCGACACGGCGCTTCTAAAATTGTCGCCCGATCGTTTCGTTTGGTATCTGAATCAGCACCATCTCATGACCGACGGTTGGTCGGTCATGCTCGCCTATCGCCGTTTCATCGATTTCTATCGTCGCGCTCGCGAGGGTCGGACGACAGAGGAAGTCTTTCCGCAGTTCGCGAGCTACGCCGAGTTCGAGCTTCGAGCGAAAGAGCGGGCGAACTTCGCGAAAGCGGCGCGCTACTGGGCCGCAAAGCTCGACGCACCGTTCGAGGCGACAGAGTTCTACGGCAAGCCGTTGCTCGAACGCTCGCCGATGTCCGTGCGCGTCACGTGCGACGTGGGTGCGGAGCGTTCACGAAAGCTCAGAGCGTTGGCGGAGAGCGACGGCTTCAAAACACTGACGCCGGATCTGTCGCGCTTCAAGATATTCCTCACGGGTCTGTTCGCCTACCTCCACAAGATAAACGGACGCCGCGACCTCGCGGTGCTGACCCCGACCCACAACCGGACGAAGGCTGAGTTCAAGGAAACGATCGGGCCGTTCATCGAGATCTTTCCGCTCCACGTGGCGATCGATGAGGACGAGACATTCGTTTCGCTGTTCGACAAAGTACGGCGCGAAGTCCAGGAGTCTTTTGCGCAGGCGCGGCCCGGAGCCGGCGTGACGGCGGCCAGTCAACGCTACGATGTCCTCCTCAATTACGTCCACTCGTCCTTTACTGACTTCGATGGACTTCCGATGAGCCCGACGTGGGTGCACTCGGGGCATTGCGATCCGGCCCATAGTATGCGCGTGCAGGTGCACGACTTCGTCGCCGCGGGAGAGTTTGGTCTCGACTTGGATCTGAACCGCGGTGTTTTCGGCGAGTTCGGGCGTTCCGCTGCCGCTCGGCATCTCGTCGCGGTCATCGATGCATTTCTCGACGACCCCACTCAGCGGATTCGCACCGTGGATCTAACGACCACGGACGAGCGCCGGGATTTCTACGCCCCATCGCGTTCGGTGGAGGCGCCGTCTCGGACCGTCGTAGAGGAGTTCGAGGCGCGGGTCACGGAGACGCCGGATGCCGTCGCGGTTCACTGTGAAGGCACGGAGCTCACCTATCTAGAGCTCAACCAACGGGCTAACCGGCTCGCGCGCTACCTCGGCCGAATGGAGATCGAGCGGGACGCGCGGGTGGGCGTTCTCCTTCCACGCTCGCCCGAGCTCGTCGTTGCGCTGCTCGGGGTGCTGAAGGCCGGCGGCGCGTACGTACCCATCGACCTCGCCGCACCTGCCGCACGCGCGAAGGAGATCATCGATGCGAGTGGCGCGAGAGTCGTACTGACGACGGACGGTCACTTCGACGATGCGCCCAACGGTGTGCGCGTCGTCGTTCTCGACAGGGAAGCGGAGGCGATCGCGAGCGAATCGGAAGAGAACCTCGGCTCCGTCGCTCCTGGGGACGCGCTCGCCTACGTGATCTTTACGTCGGGCTCGACCGGTCGTCCGAAAGGGGTCATGGTCGAGCACCGAGCGCTCATGAACTACATCGGCTGGGCGCGCGAGTACTATCTCGATGGGAAGCCGCTGGATTTCGCGCTGTTCTCGTCGATTGCTTTCGACCTCACCGTCACGTCCGTCTTCGTTCCCCTGACGTCCGGCGGGCGCGCCGTCGTCTACCAAGACGATGACGCGACGGCGGACCTGGCGGTTTTGCGGGTGTTCGATGAAGATCGCGTGGATGTCGTCAAGCTGACGCCGGCCCATCTCGGCCTCATCCGACAACAAGGCTTTCGGCCTACCCGCATCAAGAAGCTCATCGTCGGCGGCGAAGATCTGAAGAGCGAGCTGGCCCGCGCCATCGTCGACCTCTTCGGAAGCGACGTCGAGATCCACAACGAGTACGGGCCCACGGAGGCGACGGTCGGCGTCGTCGTCCATCGCTTCGATCCGGAGAACGAGTCTCGGGGCTCCGTACGGATCGGCCGGCCGATCGCGAATACCTCCGTTTATCTCGTCGACGATCATTTGAACGCCGTCGCGACCGGAATCGCGGGTGAGATCGCCGTGGCCGGCGACAGCCTCGCCCGAGGCTATCTAGACAGCCCCGAGCTGACCGCCGCGAGCTTCGTCGACAACCCCTTCGGTCCCGGGGCGAGAATGTATTTGACCGGGGATATTGGCAGGCGGCTTCCTTCGGGCGAGATCGCCTTCGTCGGCCGCCATGACGACCAAGTCAAGATACGTGGTGCTCGTATCGAGCTCGCCGAAGTGGAAGCCGCGATCGAGCGTCACCAAGACATCGTGACGTGCGTCGTGGCGGCGATAGAGAGCCGCCCGGATAACGGGGCACCCGTTCCGTCGCAGCCGCCTCGGTTCTGCACTCGCTGCGGTCTCGCTGACAATCATCCGGACGCTCGGCTCGATGCGGATGGCGTTTGCAATCTGTGCGTCGCCTACGACGGATATCGTGACCAGGCGCAGCGGTACTTCAAGGGCCGAGACGATCTGACGGCGCGACTCGACGAGGCGAAAGCGAAGTCTTCGGGCGCCTACGACTTTCTGATGCTTTTGAGCGGCGGCAAGGACAGTACCTACGCCTTGTACCAGGTCGTCGAGATGGGTTTTCGACCGCTCGTTTTCAGCCTCGACAATGGCTATATCTCCGAAGGCGCCAAGGACAACATCCGTCGTGCGGTCGATGATCTGGGCCTCGAGTTGGTCTTCGGCGAAACGCCCGCGATGAATGCGATTTTCGCTGACAGCCTCACCCGCTTCAAGAACGTTTGCAACGGTTGCTTCAAGACGATCTACACACTGGGGATGAACTTGGCTCGCGAAAGAGGCATCCGGGCGATCGTCACGGGCTTGTCGCGAGGCCAAATTTTCGAGACTCGCCTCGCGCGATTCTTCGCGGCCGGTATTTTCGACCCAGAGGAGATCGACCGCCGGATCGTCGAAGCGCGCCGAGCCTATCACCGAGTCGACGACGTCGTGGCGCGAAGTCTGGACGTCGAGATGTTCGAGGACGACGAGGTGTTCGACCGGATCGAGTTCATCGACTTCTACCGCTACACCGACGTCGAGCTCGACACGATGTTGTCTTTTCTCGACGAACGAGCGCCATGGATCCGGCCGTCCGATACGGGTCGCTCGACGAACTGCCTCATCAACGAGACCGGTATCTACGTGCACAAGAGCGAGCGCGGCTTTCACAACTATGCGCTCCCTTACAGCTGGGACGTCCGGCTCGATCACAAGACGCGATCCGCCGCGCTCGCCGAGCTCGACGACGATATCGACGAAGAGACCGTACAGAGAACGTTGCGCGAAGTTTCCTATCGGTCGAGCTCGTCGACCGAAAAGCGTCTCGCCGCCTACTTCGTCCCGTCGAGCGAGACGCTCGATCCTTCCGAGGTGAGAAAGTTCGTCGCCGACCGGCTCCCGCGCTATATGGTTCCGTCTCACTTCGTGCCGCTCGAACGCGTGCCGTTGACGGTGAACGGAAAGCTCGACCGCGACGCCCTGCCGTCCCCCGACGGCTCCCGCGTCCGCCGGGGCGGCTACGTCGAGCCGAGCAACGATCGCGAGAGGCTCCTCGCGGGAATCTGGGAGGACGTGCTATCGGTGCCTCGGGTCGGAGTCCACGATGATTTTCTAGATCTCGGAGGCGATTCCATCCTGAGCATTCAGATCGTCGCTCGGGCGGCCCGGCGCGGCCTGAAGCTCACACCGAATCAACTCTTCGAGCACCCGACCGTATCGGAGTTGGCGACAGCCTGCTCGCCGATCGCGCGAGAAGTGGTTCCCCGAGTGTTCGATCGTACTCTCGCTTTGACGCCGATCCAGCAGTGGTTCTTCGCGCAAGATTTCACGGAAGTCGAGCATTGGAACCAAGTCGTCCACCTCGAGGCGAGCCAGCCTCTGGAGCCCGTTCGACTCGAGCGCGCCGTCGCTGCGCTTCACCGGCGCCACGAGGCGCTCCGGCTCCGGTTTCAGCGAGAAGGAAACGATTGGCGAGTTTCGCTCGCGTCCGAGGACACGACGGACGGCACACCCGTGTTCTCGTGCTACGACTTCGCTTCGCTTTCCCACGACGCCTCCGCTCGCGAGATGGCTTCCACGGAGGCCGATGCGCATCGGAAGCTGGACCTGTCGTCTGGGCCCATCTTCCACGCGCTCTATTTCGACCTAGGAGCGGACCGGCCGACCCGGCTCGTCTTGCTCGCGCATCATCTCGTCGTCGACTCGGTTTCGTGGTGGCTACTAATCGCGGATCTCGAACGCCTGTACTTCGAGGCGAGCCCCCGGTCCCCCGGCGCGACCTCGTGGTCTGAGTGGGCGGCTCGACTGCCCGCCGTCGCGGGCTCGGCCGCGGTCGTCGCGGAGATGCCTTATTGGTCGTCACTCCGTGATTCGATAGCACGTCGAGAAAAGGCGGAGGTCGACGACGGCAACGCGAGTGAGCCCGTCGTGCGCCACGTGTCGAAGACGCTGACGCAATCGCTCATGACGACGGTCCCCCAAGACACCGGCGCTCGAGTGCGGGACGTGCTCGTGACGGCGTTGGCGAAATGTCTTCGAGGTTTCCTCGACCGGGATCAAATACATATCGATCTAGAAGCGCATGGTCGCGACGGCTTCCCTAGCTCGATCGACGTCTCGAGCACCGTCGGATGGTTCGCCGCGATCTATCCAATCGTTCTCGACACGACCGGGGCGCAGGACGACCTCGCGATGCTCAAAACCACCAAGGAGACGCTCCACCGGGTTCCGCGAAACGGGATCGGGTTCGGGCTTCTTCGCTACCTGGGGGACGACGCCACGAAAGCGTCTCTCGGTGCGATCGAGAGGGCTCCCGTTCTGTTCAACTATCTCGGAGAAGGGGACCCGGTGCCCTCTGGCTCGAAGCTCTTTCGAGCCGGAGGCCGGCTCGAAATGTCGCACGGCCCTGCGGCACACCGTCCCTATGATTTGACGCTCGACGCCTTCGCTCCAAGCGGTGAGCTCGAGATTCGCTTTGGCTTTCGGGAGTGCGCTCACTCGGCGGCCGACGTAGACCAGCTCGCCGATGAATTCATGCGTGCACTGACGGTGCTCGTCGAGAGCTGCACCGCTCACGCCGGCGCAGTCCTCACACCGTCGGATTTTCCCGAGGCGGCGTTGTCGCAGGAGTCTCTTGACGACCTGCTGGAGGAGTTCGGTGAACAGCGTTAAAAGCAAGCGTCCGAGCTCGGATGCTTCCAAAGCCGGTCGGAACATCGAGGCGATCTATCGCCTGACGCCCACCCAAGAAGGCCTTTTGTTCCATGCCATCTATGCTCCCGAGAGAGGGCTCTACTTCGAGCACTTCACATGCCTTCTCGCGGGCGATCTCGATGAGGACTCTTTCCGTGAAGCGTGGGAGCGAGTGACCCATCGCCACGATGCCGTGCGTGCCTTGTTCACGTGGGAGAAGCGGGCCGACCCGCTCCAAATCATCCGCGAGCGCGTCGAGACACCGTTCGATGTTTATGATTGGAGCGGTCGCGGTTCGGATCACGGCGAGGCGCTCGCCACGTTTCTCGAGAAGGATCGCGCCCGCGGCTTTCGACTCGATCAGGCGCCGCTCAGCCGGGTCAACCTCTTCAAGCTGGGGCCGAGGGAGCACCGGCTCGTGTGGAGCTTCCACCATTTGATCCTCGACGGTTGGTCCCAGCGGTTGTTCTTTGGCGAGATCCTCGCTACCTATGAGGCGCTTTGCCGGGGCAGCGACGCGGCCGAGCGACCGAGCGCTCGCCGATTCGGTGACTACGTCGGCTGGCTCCAACAGCGAGATCGGGGCCCGTCGGAGAAGTATTGGCGTCAGCTCATGCGAGGATTCGAGAGCCCGACGAGCCTTCGTCTACCGAAGCCGTTGGACGGCGCGGCGGGCCACGGGGAGCATCATTTCACGCTGTCCGCGCAGACGACCGAACGGCTCAAACTTGTAGCCCGCTCCGAGCGCGTCACCTTCAACACGCTCGCCCGTGCCGCGTGGTCGATTGTGCTGAGCCGGTACGGTGCGGCGACCGACGTGGTTTTTGGCGCGACGGTTTCGGGCCGTTCCCCGGAGCTCGAAGGCGTCGACGAGATGATTGGCCTGTTCATCAACACGCTGCCGGTCAGAGCGCGGGTCGAGCCCGAACGAACGGTCCGAGATTTACTGCAAAGTCTTCGCGCGCAACAAGTCGAGGGGAGCCCGCACGAGTTCCTCTCGCTGGCCGATGTCGCGCGTGTGAGCGGGGTGCCGAAGGGGCGAGCGCTTTTCGAGACGATCCTCGTCGTCGAGAATCATCCGGGGGTAAAAACCGACGGCCCCGCGGGTCGCCTCGAATCGAGCGAACCTCGCTATTGCGAGCGCAGCAATTTCCCGCTCGCGGTCATCGCCGTTCCTGGCGAGACGATCGAGCTGATTTTGATCTACGACCGTCGCCATTACGGACCAGCGTCGGTTGAGCGGTTGGGAGCTCATGTCGCTCAGGTTTGTGAGGCGATAGCCGAAGATGTCACTCGGCCGATCTCTTCCGTTTCAACGGTGACGGATGCGGAACGCAAAGCTCTCTCGGAGCTCGCCTTGGGCGAGACGGCGCCCGCGTCGGAAGACACGGTCATGAGTCTTTTCGAGGGCATTGTCGCGGAATGTCCCGAGCGGAGCGTGTCGGTCCACGAGGGCTGCGCGCTGACCTATCGGGAGCTTCGCGAGCGCGCGCGAGTGCTCGCGGGTCGGCTCCACTCGTCCGGCGTCGAGCGCGGTGACATCGTGGCGGTCGCCACCGAGCGCTCGAACGAGATGATCGTATCTCTCATGGGGGTGCTCTACGCGGGTGGTGCCTACGTTCCGCTCGATCCGAGCTGGCCGGAGGAGCGCGCCGCGTTCATCTTGCGGGACACGAAGGCGCGGGTGCTGGTAACGACGACGTCCCTCGCCGAGCGCTTCTCTTTCGAGATCCCTATCGTTCTCGCGGACGACTCGGACGGCACTGAGGACGGCGTCGTAGAGCTCGAAGAGGTCTCGCCGGATGGTCTCGCATATGTCCTCTACACCTCGGGTTCCTCGGGACGCCCGAAGGGTGTCGAGGTGACCCATCGCAACTTATATCACTCGACGAGTGCGAGATTCGCGTTCTACCCCGAGCCGGTCGATCGATTTCTTCTTCTCTCCGCTTTTACGTTCGACAGCTCCATCGGCGGCATCTTTTGGAGCTTGGCACAAGGAGGGACTCTCGTTCTGCCGCCCACGCGAGCGGAGCAAGACATCTCCGCACTCGCCGATACCATCGCAGGCGAGCGGGTTTCGCATACCCTCTGCCTTCCTTCGCTGTATCGACTCCTGCTGGACCACGTCGAGCTCGACAAGCTGGCGACGCTTCGGACCGTCATCGTTGCGGGGGAATCTTGCCCCGGCGCTCTCGCCGCCGAGCATCGTGAACGTCTGCCGCACGCGGCCTTGTACAACGAGTACGGGCCGACCGAGGCGACGGTGTGGAGCACGGTGCACCGCGTAAGTGGGGAGTCCGCGGGGGAGAGCGTTCCGATAGGAAGGCCAATAGCCGGTGCGTCGGTCTACCTTCTCGATGAGCAACAACGCCTGGTCCCCGTGGGAGTGCCCGGCGAGGTCTATTTGGGCGGCCCGGGTATCGCTAGAGGTTATCTGAACCAACCTGAGCTCACTCGTGAGCGGTTCGTCGCCATAGAGCTCGGGGATAGCGTGGGAAAGACCCGACTTTATCGCACCGGCGATCGCGCGCGTTTCCGCGACGACGGGACCATCGATTTTCTCGGTCGTGGCGATGACCAAGTCAAGATCCGAGGCTACCGGATCGAGCTCCAAGAGGTCGAATCCGCCCTCGCCGCGCATCCAGGAGTTCGACGGGCGGCGGTCACCGTTCGTAGGGCGGACGGGGCGGCTGGTCCGACACTTTCCGAGGATGAATTGGTGGCTCGCTTGAAAGCGTTGGACGCCGCCAATGCGGCGCGCCTGTTGGATGATGTCGAAACGGATGCAGACACCGACGACGGAGTCCCAGCGGATGGAGTCACGTCGTAATGCGGCGTATCAAACGCACCAAAGACTTCGACGTCTCGCTCGAGATCAAGAACCCGGACTTCATTGCTCCGCCCCGTGAGTCGCAGCGACGCTGGCTCGTCAATCGCGCGCTCGCGGATCTCGCCTGTGATCTCGAGGCGCTCGACGTCGTGTCGCGCGGCTTCGTCCGCGGCGACGAGATCGCGAGCTTTGAAGGCCGCGCCGAGCGGCCCATGGGCCACGATGAGATCATGGAGGACTGGCAGCGGCCATTGATGAAGGCGATGTCTCAGATCGCGGGCGAGAGCGGGGGAGACGTGCTCGAGGTTGGTTTCGGATTGGGCGTTTCCGCGACTTTTATCCAACGCCTCGGGGTTCGATCCCACACCATCATCGAGTGCAACGATTCCGTGGTGGAGTGGCTTCGAGAGTGGCAGCGAGACTATCCCGATCGTGATATTCGGCTGGTCCATGGCTTGTGGCAGGACACGATTGGAGCGCTCGGTACGTTCGATTCGATTTTTTTTCACACTTACCCGGTGAGCGAGGAGGAGGCGGTGGAGCACGTGAGCTCGAACGTGACTTACGCCGAGCACTTCTTCGCCTCCGCGGCGGCCCATCTCGACGACGGTGGTGTCTTCACCTATATGACCAACGAGATCGACTCGCTCAGCCGGGCGCACCAACGAGCGCTCTTCAAGCAATTCAGCTCTGTTTCGTTGCAGGTGCTCGAATCGCTCGAGGTTCCGCCGAACACGCGTGACGCTTGGTGGGCCGACCGAATGGTGCTGGTCAAAGCGGTGAAGTAATGGAGCCAAGATGAGCGACATCGAAGCCAGGGTTCGTGCGCTCGACGCGGGCGCTCGTGACCGGCTGACGCGCCGGCTCGACGACCTGGTCGCGGCGGGTGCGCCCGATGCTCGCGGCGTGAGAGCTCAGGAAGCGCGATCGGGGGCGAGGTTGTTGCTCGTCGCTTATATCGAGCCCACGGATGAAGCCAGCGCGTCGGCGCAGGAGCTCCGAGCGGGCCTCGAGAAGACGCTCCCCGACTACATGGTGCCGGCGAAATTCCTCTTTCTCGACGAGTTGCCGCTGACGACCTCCGGCAAAGTAGACAAGCGGGCGCTTCCCGACATCGATGCCGCCGCGCCGGTTTCGGATGCGGCGCCTCGGCCTCTCAGCGAGACGGAAGTCACGCTGGCCGGTATTTGGGCGGAGGTTCTTGGCTTCGACGCCGTTGACGGTGATGATGACTTCTTCGAGATGGGGGGGGATTCACTCCTCAGCATCCGAATTTTGGCCCGGGCGAAAGCGGCTGGGATCGTCGTCACTCCGAAGCAGTTTTTCGAAAACCCTACGGTACGCGCGATGGCGGCAGTCGCAAACGCTGCCTCGACGGCCTCACCGGTCGCGAAGGACGACTCGGGGTCCATCCCGCTGACGCCCATCCAACAGTGGTTCTTCGAGCTCGACTTTCCTGACCCACACTACTGGAACCAGGCAGTCTTGTTGGCGGTCCCATCCCGGCTCAAACCTGAAACCTACGCTCGAGCACTAGGGGAGCTCACCAATCGTCACGACGCACTACGGCTGGCGTTCGAGCGGAAGTCGGATTCGGAGGGGAGCGGTTGGGTCGGGAGTGTTCGTCCGAAGGGTAAACAGCCCGAATGGGTTGTCGAGGATATTTCGAGCTTCGGCGAATCGGAGCAGGCGGAAGCGATGGAGGAGACGGCGACGCGCCTGCACGCGAGCATCGAGCTCGGCTCCGGCGCCCTCCTGAAAGGAGCTCTCTTCATCGACGGCGGGAAAACCCACCGCTTGCTCGTGGTCATCCACCATCTCGCCGTCGATCAGGTCTCGTGGTCCATTCTTCTCGAACAGCTCTATGCGATCTGCGATCAAATCGAACGTGGAGGCAGCGTGAGCGTACGTCCCGCGACGACGTTTCGCGAGTGGGCGCTCCGGCTCGATGCGCATGCGCGTTCGGCTGAGGTTGTCGAGGAGCGAGAGCATTGGCTCACGTTCCCCCCGGCGATCGACGTCCGGATTCCCTTGGACCATTCATCGGGGCGGGACGAAAATCTCGTGAAAGAACTTCGGATCTTCGACGTGACGCTCGACCGCAATCAGACGGAGCGTCTTCTCGTGGACGTGCCCCGCGAGACTCGCACCCAAGCGAACGAAGTCGTCCTCACCGCACTCGCTCGAACGCTCGTGCGATGGAGCGGGCGAGACCAGCTCGCCATCGATCTCGAGGGGCACGGGCGGGAGGAGATCGCGCCGGGGTTGGATGTTTCCTCGACCGTCGGCTGGTTCACGACGGTGTTTCCCGCCTATTTCGAGCTCGCGAGGACGGCCTCTCTGGTGGAAGCCTTGGAGAGCGTCAAGGAGCAGCTTCGGGCGATACCTCGGGCCGGGCTCGGTCACGGCTTGATCCGATATCTCGGCGATGACGAGGATGCCAAGGAGCGCCTGAAGTCCGCGCCTCGACCGGAGGTCCTGTTCAACTACTTGGGCGTGCGCCGCGACCATGGCGGCTCCTTTCCCGTCGCGGAAGGGCCCACCGGTGTGGTGCGCAGCGACCGTGGCCGTAGGCCTTATCTCATCGAGGTCAACGCGTGGGTGAACGACGGGCTCTTCGTCGCCCGCTGGATCTATGGGTCGGGCGCGCACGAGAGCGAGACGATTCAGCGCCTCGCCGCCGAGCTCATCGATGAACTCGGTGGCTTGATAGCGCATTGCCTCGCCGGTGGCGACGTCCGCTCGACCCCGTCCGACTTCCCGCTGGCGCGGGTCGATCAATCGGAGCTCGACCGTATCGCGAAGCTGCTCGACGACGCGGATTGACCGTCGAACCGTCAGCGAATCTCTCTCTCGCGCACGACTCGATCGCGTTTCCAACAATACTTGTTAGATGTCATCGACTGCTCGAGTTTAGATCTCGACGCCGGCTCGATGAGCTGTACTAGCGTGCAAGAACCTCCACTATCGCGGCCTCCAAGACGGCTCTTGACGCGAGACCCGATCCAAGTGGACTCTCGAAGAGATGCCGGCTGCCCGTGAAACGTGGCAAGCGAGCGATAACGATGTCGGTGTTCGGGCCGAGCGGCGGGGCGACGCCATTCATGTGCTGAGATGTTGTTACTCGTGAGACCCGACCTCGTCTCGCCCAACCACGAGACCGACAACCCCTGCGCAACGGCGCCCCGCCATCGCGCCTTGTCGTTCTCGACGGTGAAGAGACGCCGGAGTATCCATGGACCGTGAGGCCTCCCGGCGCTCCATCCCATACCTGACGATCCGGGGGCGAAGGTGTCCAACGATCCTGTGCCGCGCCGTCTGAAAGGTGTGACAAACATCCGTATTCCGTCGGAATAACTTACAATGACGCTAGCCGAGGAGGAATTACCCTAAGTTATTGTAGTGTTGGTAGTTCTGATTTTGGAACCGTGGAGATACAGTTCGCAGCGGTCGGAGTACCTTACACAAATGGAATCAGCCAACTCCCCCCATTATCCCCACGAGCACTTCCCGAAAGCAGCTAATCTCTGGTCATTCATCAGGATCCCGGTGTCCGTTTGAGGAATCTGTATCGATTGGCATTAGTATTGCTACAACAGCCCGCGAAGGAGCCAAGGCAATAATGAAACACCCTGCCACTTTGCTTGCCACACTTGCCCTCTCGCTGGGCGTCGTCGGGCAGGTCGAGGCGACGCCAATCACACTAACCTTCGACACCGCGGTCAATACCTTCTCCTCTTCCGTTTTTGGGCTAACAGGGTCAGCGGTACCTTTGTCTTGGAGTGTGACCTACGACGCCGCTTTGGCTCCGTTGGTGTTCGTCGCTGCAGGCACCCCTTTGGGCGGGGCGGATTTTGCGGACCATGATTATTACGGCTATGACGCTGTTGGAATCACCGCAACAAGCTTTACCTTTGGAACGAAGACATTCACTTCCGCCGACTTCGAGGACACGAACATCGGCGGTCACAGCTTTCCGGCGCCCGGGAACCTCGCACAAAAAGCGATCTGGTTGGACACCGACATTTCGGTCGGCAACCCGACGGGGATAGCAATCCGTGTGACGCTAGGGCCCCCCGACGACGCGTTCGTCGGCGGGTTTGCGGCGGCAGGCGTGGGGGCGACATTTCTAACTGCCGATCTTTTTATGTCGGATGGCAGCACTTCCAACAGTGCTTTCGGCGGCCCGCTCGCTTTTTCCACCTCGGCAGCTCCCGAACCCTCCACCCTCTTCCTCCTCGGCACCGGACTGGTCGGGCTCGTGGGCTACGCGCGTCGGAAGAACCAGCATTGACACTATCGAAAGCCTGAAATCGTTTTCGTCAAACCGGACTTCCCACAGCTAGGGAACCTTGCGTCACATAAGCGGGTAATGCTGCGGAACACGTCGGGGATGCCAACTTCGTTCGCGACTTCATAACCCGAACTCTGCACGCGCAGAGTTGCTTCCGGTGACCGACGAAGAGCGCGACGTTTCCGCTCGGGTGCAATCGAGGTCAGGAGTCGTGCGCGTCGGCGAGTGCCTGGCGACAACTTCCGTGCGGAAACGCGTTGCAGTCGAAGCGTGGCAGCGCCTGCCGACGATCGAGGTCTTCAACGCCAATGTCCCGGGGCTCGACGTTGAACGAGAAATCGACGCCTTCGCTTTCGAGGAGCCTCTCGGTCTCGGTGGTGAAAGTGTGGAAGCCTCCGTAGGGATAGCAGAAGGTCCGTGTCCCGAGTTTCCCCACTGCGCGATCGAGTCGGGCAAACGACTCGCTGATCTCCCGTTGTTGCTCCTCAACGGAGAGCTTGCTGAAGACGGGGTGGCTTCTCGAATGGCTGCCGATCATCATTCCGGCGCTTTGCATCTCGCTGAGCTCTTGCTCGGATAGGTAGAACTCAGAGGTCAATTCGAGCTCATCCGGAACGAGGCACGCCATGAGCTGATCGAGAATGGCCTCACGGTGGGCGTAGTCGACGTAGTAGTTCAGAGTTCTCTTGACGTGACGCGTGTAGTCATCGTTGTGCTGCCGCAGGTAGGTCTCGTTTCGAAATTCCTCGACGTGGGCATGCGAGAGCAGGTCGTCCGAGATCATCTCACGCATCGACTCGAATACCGTTCTTCCACCGTGGCGGCCGATCATCACGTGCAAGCGGTGGACGTCCAGCAAGCGACCGGTTTCGTAAGGGGAGGTCGCGACATAGAAGATAGCCTGCAGGCCGCGCCGTAGCAGCGCCGGCATGACGTAGCGATAGTGATCCTTCAAACCGTCGTCGAACGTCAAGACGACGCCGCGCTCGGGAGCCCTTCGGCTACGAAACGCCTGGCAGAGATCGTCCAACGAGATGAAGCCTTCGGCCTGATCGAAGTAGTCGAGTTGCCGTTCGAAGTCGTCGACATGAAGGTGACGAAAGTGAGGCAAGGATGTGTCATCCGGCCGGACGTAGTGATACATGATTGCTTTCACGTCCGCCTCGGCAATGCGGGGTTTTCTACGATGGGTACGCGTGCGCAAAGATCCACGCTCTCCTCGAGATAGTGCGCCACGATATCGTCCTGAAAGCGCTGGTAGAGGCGCACGACGGATTCTTCCGTGAAATCCTTGTTGCGATAGACCTGCGCGCCTCGCTTCGGCTCCGGGATCTGCGGCACCGTCTCCAAGGCCTCGAAGCAGACGATGACGTCCCGGTATGTGGCCGCCATGTCGCGGATGAGTCGGTTCCCGATTGAAGACGGCGTATCGCCATGCGCGTAGCGCGCACGCATCTGGTGGATAACCTCGCCGGTATCGACCCCGGCGTCTATATGCATGAACGTGGCGCCGACGAGCTCGGGCTCACCATTGACCAGCGGCCAGTAATTCGTCCCGCTGCCTCGGTAGTAAGGGGAGAGACCTAGGTGGACATTCAAAAAGCGGCCGGCGAAGGCGCTCAGGAGTGGCTCCCGAATAATGGAGCAGCCATACGCGATGAGAAGATCGGGTGCTGAATCAATGATCTCAGTCGTATATTCCTCGGCGTTGACATCTCCTTTGGGAAGGAAGACGGGTCGGGAATAGTCCTCGCTGTGGTCGAGGAAGAGGCGGAAGAAGTCTTCCTCGGCCTGGTTGCGAGCCTCGAGGTGCCGAGTTCGCATGTCGGTGCACGTGTTCTGTCTCTCGACTGTGGCGCGAAGGCTTTTTTCCACTCCCTCGCAGTAGGATTTGATGACCTCGATCCCCTGGGATTGCCCCATGAACGTCCGGAAGAAATCGTGCCGGAGCTCTGATCCGGTAAGTATCACGATCCGTTTCAACAGTCACCCCCTCGAGGATCCGAGAGATGTACGCCAACCAGCCTGAGCCCGGCCCTCGCGTGAAGAACACTGGCGCGGTGGGCGACTCTTCGAGCCGGTCCATCGAGCGCGTTCTTCGACGGGGACCTACGTGGAATCCGCCCCACGTGGCAGTTACTTTGTCAGTTGTGAAGTGCTTTAGGATAGCACGCGCGGGGCCGACCCTTCGACTCCGGGGCTCGACCACGAACTCCGATCGTCTCGGCACCGTCCCGGAGTCAAAGAGCGTATGCTCGTCGAGGTGAAAGAACTGTTGGACGGCCCAATTTCTCCCGGGAACCTCTTTATGGACGTGCCGCTGCGCGTGAACAACCCGCACGGTGTTGGTTGATGAGGTGGACATGGACGATGTGACGAGGCGAGCCAGGCTACTGCTAGTCTTACAAATCTGCGTGTCGGTGTGGCTCGCTCCGGGGGCGGTGCAGGGACAAACGTCGGCGATCGTAGGCGCGACCGTCATCGATGGCAATGGCGGAGCGCCCGTGGCGGATAGCGTTATCGTCATTGAGGGCGAGCGCATCGTGGCGATAGGTCCGGCGGCATCGGTCGCGGTGCCCGAGGGGGCTCGGGTCATCGATGCCGTTGGCCAATTCGTGACGCCAGGCTTCATCGACACGAACGTGCACCTGTCGCTCTATGGCGGACATACACCGGAGCGCTATGAGAGCCTCGTGCGGTATCACGACCGCCAGGACGAGATCGTTCTGGAGAGTGCGCAGCTCCACCTCAAGCTCGGAGTGACCACCGTAAGGGACAGCTACGGCGTGTTGCCGCCTCTCGCGGAGGTTCGTGACCGGATCGCGCGAGGCGAGGCGGATGGCTCCCGGGTGCTAGCCGCCGGCAACATCGTGGGCTGGGGCGGCCCCTTCTCGATGACGTTCAGCTTGATTCCCGAAGCCGGCTTGACGCTCTTCCAGGAGCAGATGAACGAGCTAGTGAGCCAAGGCGCGGGCGAAGACCTCATGGACATGACGCCGGAGGAGCTTCGGGTGGCGATTAACGCCTACCTGGATAAGGGCGTGGACTTCGTGAAGTATGGCGGCACGGGGCATTCGTCGATGCCGACCCTCATCGGGTTCTCGCCGGAGGCGCAGAAGGTTCTGGTCGAGGAGACCCACAAGCGAGGCCTGGTGGCGGAGACGCACTCGACGTCGCTCGAAGGACTGCGGCTCTCCATTGAAGCTGGAGTCGATCTCGTGCAGCACCCCGAGATCGTGGAGCCGCGCCGGATCACGGACGCGCTCGTCACGATGTTTCGTGAGAGAGATGTGATCTGTTCGATGCTGGTCAACACGATGACCGGGGAGGCGTGGAGCGAGCACGTCGCGAAACGCGAAGCCGCGCAGAAAGAGATCAACGATGGGCCGGGCCCTCGTACCGGCCATCAAGGGAGTGCGGCGAGCCGGGCGCACACCGCTGCGGAGCGAAGGCGGATGGACGCCTCACTCGGTGAGGGTCTCGAAATCCGGCGCGAGAACGCGATGAAGCTCATTGCCGGCGGATGCCGTACGACCGTTGGTACCGACAACTATCGCAGCGCCGCGCCGGAGTTCGCCCGCGGGCCCAAACCCGAGACCCAGGACCCGGGGCGCGGCACGATCCTCGCGATCGAAGGGCTCGTGGAGCTTGGAATGACGCCGTCTCAGGCCATCGTCGCGGCCACCCGGAACGGCGCTCTCGCGTGTGGGAGGTTAGGTGAGCTCGGCACTCTCGAGAAAGGAAAGCTCGCGGACCTCCTCATTCTCGAGGCGAACCCGCTCGACGACATCACGAACATCGAGCGACAGGCGATCGTAATGAAGGGCGGGAAAGTCATCGACGTCGACCGCCTGCCCACAGCGCCAGTGTATTACCGAGCACCGTCGTCCAGATGAGAGAGCTACGGATTGGCGTGGGCCGTTCCAGCATGCGCGGTCTGATTCGAACAACCGCCTCTCTGGTGTCCTAGAATGCGCTCGACATCCGTCAAATTGACGACACCCTCGAAAGCGCTGCTGCTTGATGGTCGTCTGCTGTCTGGCGGTGGGGGGCGGTCGCGTTGGTGTTAGGCCTCGACGCGGTAGGGGCGGCGCCGCGTGACTCGAGCCGTGACGTCGTTACTGGAGTGCGCTTCGCTTGGACAACGGCAACGTGACGACACGACGAGGAGGATTATCGTGACGATGATTGAGTTACCGATGAGGATTGGCGCCCGTGCCCTGGTCCTTTTTCTCTCGTTCGTCTACCTGGGATGTGGTGCGCCAGGCCAAGAACTCTCCGCGGACATGGCCATCATGAATGCCAATGTGATTACCGTTGACGAAGAGAATCCGCGAGTCGAGGCGGTCGCCGTTCGGGGCGGAAGGATCGTGGCAGTGGGGAGTTCATCGCATATCGAGCGTTTGATTGGTGAGAAAACGCAGGTCATCGATGGGCGGGGCAAAACAGTGCTGCCTGGGTTCATCGATGCGCACATGCACCCGCGCCCGCTCTTTCCCTATGAATCGGTTCATCACGTCATCGACCTCAGCCCCGACAGCGTTGAAACGATGGATGAGCTCATTGAGGCACTGCGAGAAAAGGCAAGTGTCACACCACCCGGGCAATGGGTACGAGGCTCTAGGTATCAGGACACGAAGCTCGGCCGCCATCCAACGCGACAGGATCTCGATCAGGCGTCGACCGAACACCCCATCCGGATCACGCATTCAAGCGGACACGCGAGCGTCGTTAATTCGCTCGTCATCGAACGGGGCGAGGTCACGCGAGACACTCCTGATCCCCCGGGGGCTCGGTTTGGTCGAGATGAGAACGGAGAAGCGACGGGCGTGCTCTTCGAAGGTCCCGCCTTCGACGTGGCGAGCCGAGGTAGCCCTCTGTTTCCGACGCCGAACCGGTCGGATGAGGTGGAAGGAATTCTGCTCGCGTTCCAGAAGTTTCTGAGCGTAGGCATTACAACCGTGCACGACGCGTCGGCGACCTCGGACATGATACGTCTGTACCAGGATGCGTTGGAGCGCGGACAACCGGTTCGTGTGTACATGCTCGTCCGCGGGGGCGACCGATGGGGACCGAGTCAGATTTTGCAAGATTTCAGCAAGACGAACATTCGAACCGGTTTCGGCAACGACAGGCTGAAGGTGGGCGGCGTCAAGATCACCCACGGCAACTCGCTCTCCGCGAGAACGTGTTGGCTCTATGAGCCCTACGCGCACGACTCGGACTACTACGGCGTCCCTCCGGGCCGAAGCCAGGAAGACCTCAACCAATTGATGCTCGACATCCACGAGTCAGGCTTTCAGCCCGCCGTACACTCGAACGGCGACCGCGAAATCGATATGGTGCTGGACGCCTTCGAGTACGCGCTCGAGAAGTTGCCCAAAGAAGACCACAGATTTCGAATCGAGCACTTCAGCGTCGTGACGCCGGAGATTTTGCAGCGGGCGAGCGCAATAGGTATCGTTGCGGTGCTTCACTCCTACACCTGGGAGCACGGCGACAAGTACGAGGACTACGGCGAAGATCGGTGGAATCTGATGCACCCGAATCGTTCAGCCGTGGAGGCCGGCATCCACGTGGCACAGAGCTCCGATTTCGGAGTGAGCGCCGCTGACCCACTGCTGAGGATTCAGAGTTTGGTAACCCGCATGAGCGCCGAGGGGAAAGTTTATGGCCCTGAGCAGCGGATTTCACCGGAAGAGGCCATCCGTCTTTGGACTCTCGCGGGCGCCTACGCCGCATTCGAAGAAGATGTAAAGGGGTCGATCGAGCTCGGCAAGTTGGCTGACTTCGTGATCCTGTCGGACGATCCCACAGCCGTTCCACCAGAGACCATCAAGGATATCGCGGTGGAAATGACCGTCATCGGCGGAGTCGTTGAATACGAACGACCCATGTCTTCGGATTCAAGGTAAATCAACCCGTTTGCCAAAATAGAGGTGTAAGTGACGAGATTAGAGAACCTCCTTGCCGTGCCATCGACGGTCGGTCTCTGTGCGTTACTCGCGCTTGGCGGTTGCGCGCCCGAGAGCGAGCCCGCGCAAGTCGCGGATAGCTACACGTTCGCCGTCGTCGGCGACATGCCCTATTACGCCGACCCTGATACGCAGCTCCTTCCTGAGTTCGTCGCCGCACAGTACGCGGCTGTCCTGCAAGAGATTGATGAAGCCGACGTGGAGTTCGTGGTGCACGTTGGCGACACCAACAGCTCTCGGGTCTGTGCAGATTCGGTCTACGAATCGCGATACGCGGAGTTCGAGGCCATCGGCCATCCGGTCTTCTACACACCCGGCGACAACGAATGGCTCGAGTGCGACAACGCTGGCCTGGATCCGATGGTACAGCTCGAACACCTCCGGGCCGTGTTCATGCAGGGAGAGGAATCTCTCGGCGGCCGCAAGTTACCGCTCGAGCGCCAGAGCAATCGTCCTGAGTATGAGAAGTTCCGAGAGAACGTCCGTTGGCGGTTCGGCGGTGACCTGTATGTCGCGCTACACGTGGTTGGCGGAGGCAATAACCGGGGCCCGGATGCCGAACCCAGGGCGGAGTTCGTTGAGCGGAACGACGCCGTCATTAGCTGGTTGCGGCAGTCGTTCGAGCTTGCGCGCTCGGAGAGCGTCCCCGGCGTTGTCGTCGCAATACATGCCAATCCGAGGTGGGAGCGTTTCAAACGTGGGGAGCCGAATCCATCCTTCTCCGCGTTTCTCGAGGCCCTGTACTCCGAAGTCGAAGCGTTCGACGGGCCGGTGCTGCTGCTACATGGTGATTCGCATACCTTCAGGGTCGACAAACCGCTCTCCGACCCCAGGACCGGCGAGATGTTGACGAACTTCACGCGAGTGGAGACGTTTGGTCATCCAAACATGCATTGGGTGCTGATCACGGTGTCGTCAACAGACGTGGACCGGTTCGATATTCAACCGATGATCGTGAAACAGAATCAGCCGTAGTCGGGCGCTCAGGTGCGGGGGGTCCGGCTAGTCAGGGTCGGAAGCCTTGCAGCGCGTGATGATCTCCGATGTTGAGATCCCCGGCGTATAGGTGACCGTGCGGAAAATGCCCATTTCGATGGGTGTGCCGTAGCAGAGCTTGAACTGTTCCTCGGTGAAGTCGTCTCCGTGCACGACGAGATCGATTTCATATCGCTCGATCCACTCGCGCGTTATTGTCAGAGGGGCGTCCGGAATCACCTCATCGACGTACCGGCAGGCGGCGACGGAAGCAATGCGCTCATCCATGGAAAGAATAGGCGCTCGCTTGTAGGCTCGCACGACCTCGTCGGAGTGAATTCCCACCAGAAGGTAGTCGCCGTGTTCGCGCGCGGTGCGGAGGAAATTCACATGGCCGTAGTGAAATAGGTCGGCCACCATATCCACGTACACTCGAGTAATCGCTAGACCTCCTGAACGCGTTGGCGTCGAGAGTCAGGACTGGATCGTTGATGCCTGATGGTACGTCGCGAGAACATTGACCCTCCCTGACCGGACTTCTGGGTCTGGTTTGTAGACGTAGTCGATACCGGGCTCGAGCTTCTCCGTGAACAGCACTTCTTCGTGACCGCCGTGCCGGATCGTCAGAACGTAGTAGGCCTCTTTTGGAAGATCGAGGCTCGATCGACCTTCTTGACCCGTCGTTGATCGTACGAGGCCCGACAGCACGGTGGTAGTAGCCACGACGATTTCGGCTCCCACGACGGGCTGGCCGTCGAAATCAAGGACCTGGAGGCTTCCCCTGTTCCGTCGTGACAGGAGTCGGCGTACGAAGGCCATGAATTTGCCGGGACTGGAAGTTGGTTCGTCGGGTATCAGATCCAGGATGTCTTGCTCGAACCCCGTTCTCTTCGGAATCATCCACTCGGGCCCGTACTTCAGGCCAAGATACTCCTCGGGAGGATTCGGGACGTTGAACTGCTCGCCGAGGAGCTCGATGGGTTTCAGATCTGTGTGTAGCTCGACGGGTATCTTGACCATCGGCCACTGGTAGATACTGTCATCGATGACGCGGTAGCAGGTCCAGTCCAACGGGGTGTCAAGCTTGCTGAGCTCCACGCTGATGTGGAGGTCGGCTGCCGTGACGACTGCGCTGAAGCCGCGTTCGCGAAACGCTGCGACAACTGGCGCAATCGAATCCTCCGCGAGCCCGTGTAATCCGATGATCGAACCGACGTCGAGGTCGTCATCCCAAGCGATCAGGGCGCCGTCACGCACCGCCCCAAGGCAAGTTCCGTGTCGCAGGAAGAATACGATGCCATGCTCATCCAGGATCGCTTTCGCCTCTTTGAGCACACTCTCGGCCGTGGACATTTCCATCGGCTCGAGAACCATCGGCTTCGTCTCGCGGGCACTAGGTTCGGGCATCGTCACACTCGTTTCACCGTTTGATAGTAACGCAGACCACGGCGCGGAAAACAGAGTGTTCGTATCCAGCCGAGCACCCGTTGGGAAGAAGCCTTTTGGCGATCATTCGGGCGAGCCTTCCTCGATCCCGCGCGTCTGGTATCCCCACTGAGTCGCGAGAAGACCCGCTCCGGCGAGCGCAAACACAACGAAGAGCAAGAAAACGTAATCCCAGCCGTACGCGCCCGCGACATAGGCGACGATGAGCGGCGAGAGCATCTGGCCGACCGAGCCGACGCCGTTCACGAAGCCCGCGGCCGCGGCGGTTCCGCCGCCCACGTCTAGAGCCGCAGCTCCCGACATGAGCGTATCCGGACCGTAGGTGAGGATGCCCACCAACGAGATCCAGACCGCGACGGCGACCGGACCGTGGCTCGAGAAGATCGGATGAAGAAGCAGCACGATTGCAAGGGCTAGAAGCATCAGCGTGCCCACTGGAAAGCGTCGGGATCCCGCGAGCTTGTCCGAAGCGTAGCCCGCGAAAATGGCGCCTGAGAACCCGACGAGCTCGTAGAGTGCCGAGGTGTAACCCGCTTCCGCCAGTGGATATCGTAGGGCCTCGGTGAGGTAGAGCGGCAGCCAGAACAAGAACGCGTAGCGCGTCGACTTCAGGAAGAAATACATGGCCGCGATGGCCCATAGAGCGGGCTCGGCTACGGTTGATCGCAGCGGTGACGTCGTTGTGCCGGCGACTCGGTTTGTTTCGGTGTCGACCTCCAGAGAGTCCAGACCGACGTCGGCGGGGCGATTCCGTACGAGGACGATGAACATCGCTGCGAGAGCGCCGAGTGCGAGGGCGGGGAAGAAGAACCCCCGGCGCCAGCCCGCGCTCACGAGAAAGGTTTCGCTGGTAACCAAGAGCGTTGCGAAGATCGTGGCTAATGAGCCGCCGAGCACGAAGCTCGTGCCCCACCACCCCATGACGACGCCGCGCTCGCGAGGTCGAAACCAGCTCGCCACTGTCTTTACGAGACCCGGCCAGCCGGCGGATTGTCCGAGACCGTTGAGTGGAGAAAGCAATGTGAACGCCATCAACGTGCCGGCGAACCCCATCGCGATATTGGCAGCGGCCGATACGATCATGCCGATCCCAACGATGAGCCGGGCACCGAAACGATCGGACAGGAGCGCGCTCGCGAATTGTCCGGCCGCGTAGAAGAGGCTATAGAGAAAGATGATCGTCGCGAAGTCGAGCTTCGTGTAGCCGAGATCTTCCACTAGAACAGGCATCGCGACGGCGAAGTTCTTTCTGCATAGATAGAAGCCCGCGTAGGTCAGCCAAGTTACAGCGAAGATCCGGTGACGCCAGTAACTCTCCGGTGAAGACATCATTAAAGCTCAGGATTGTGCGGCCAGGCTCAGGCAACCCGTGTTCGAGAAACCCTTTATGAGCCATCATTCGGTGTGCGCGCCCGTTCTTGAATAGCCCCGGAGAATACCGGAGACAGGGCACTCGTTTGGCCTTGGGGATCGCCTCTAGACGCTGTCAACCATACGCTGATCTGACGTTACATCCCAGCACCCGCCGATTTGCCTCCAGTACCGGGGTCTCTGCGACCATGTAGATCGCATTCTCAGCGTAAAGGTCGGCGCAGCCTTTCGTATCACGTTCCAGGGACGCCTTGACGAAGTCGGCCAGCAGTTTTTTCTGTCCCTCGTAGCTTGGCCCATCGTTTACGAAGACGGGCGTCTCCGCTCCACTACTCGGTGGGCCAACAATCCCAACTCCGATCCCTGTCAGGAACAGCAAGGTGCCTATCAGGAGTTTCTTCAACATACCTCACCTCATGATTTCTTGGTTGGGGGAGTACCGATGAGTCTTCAACGCGCAGTGCTCATGAAACCGGTCCATGAATCGGCGTTAGCTCCTGCAACCGGGATTGCTGACGCACCCGCTTGTCTGCTATGTTGCCGCCATCATGCTCAAACCTGTGTCGATCGCTTCGTTACTCGTCCTGCTGGCTGTCCCGCAAGTCGTCTACGCCCAAGCTGATTCGCTGTTCGTCGAGGACCTGACCTGGGAAGAAGTGGCTGCTGCGTTGAAGGCCGGTAAGACCACCGCTCTTTTCTATACCGGCGGTGCCGAACAAAACGGCCCCCATCTGGCGTTTGGCAAACATAACGCGGTGGCGCGCTATGTGGCGGAACGTATTGCGAAGGAGCTCGGCAATGCGCTGATCTATCCGGTCCTGCCGTTTACGCCCGCCGGCGACCCGTCGAAGAAAGAGGGCATGTTGGCTTACCCCGGAACCAGCAGCATCACCGATGAAACCTACGGCATGGTGGTCCGCGATATCGTGCTGAGCGCCGCGACCGCTGGCTTCCGAGACATCATTCTGATCGGGGACCATGGCGGAGGGCAGAACGTTCTGAAGCAGACGGCTGCAACGCTCGATGCTCGGTTGAGACCCTCCGGCGCCCGGGTGTTCTACTGCGACGACCTGTACTACAAATCCCGTGACGAGTTTTCGCAGTACCTGCAAGACCACAACGTGACCGGGGAGGGCCATGCGGGCGTCGAGGATACCTCGGCGATCTTGTATGTGAAGCCCGAATGGGTCCGCAAGGACAAGATTGCGGGTAAGGATTCGGCCAAGGGTGTGGATGGCGACCCGCGAAACGGCCGCGCAGAGCTAGGCAAGGTGCAACTGGATCTGAAGGTAAAGGTCTCCGTGGCCCAAATCCGGGCTCAAGTCGCAAGCCACAACGAGCCATAGCGAGACCCCTCGCTTTGAGGCGGCCGCGGCCGGCGATCGTAATCTGCGCTAGCGGATCGGGTCGTGGCTTACCCAAGACCGCGCCACAGCGAACCATTCGTCGCCTGTAATGGGACCGTAACCTTGGTGTGCAAGGCGTTGGAACGAGTGGCATTCGATCGGAGAGACATCATGCGGTCTGGTTCACGGTTAACACTCATAGTCGTCAGCGCGAGTTTGTTCTTGGCGGGATGCGGCGGGGGCGTCGTTCCCGGTAATGATTGGGTCAAGTGCAGCTGCCTCTTCAGTCCAATCGCCTACAACGTCGATACTTGTACGAACGCGGACGCGGATCCGGGTAGCGAGGCATACGGCGGAAGTGACGTACATCGCTCCTGTGTGGCGAAATGCGGGGAAGAGATAGGGCCGCTCGGACTCCTCGCGGCCAGTCCGGGACATACGGTTATGAGAGGCGGGACTTGTGACGCCGGGGACGACGCGTACGGAGCGCGTATCGAGCCCCTGATGGCGGCCGACGGGCCGGACACCCTCAACCCTACAATCAATCCATCTTCATCCCGCGCTGTTCTCAGAAATCTGGGTTCGTCTCCCGTTACGTTCATGTTGTTGCCAATTGATGATTCCCATCTCTCGATCCGCGCTCGGCGTGGACTTCTCGAGGATGGCGTCTCTGGTCTTCCGGCCGAGATCACGCAGATCACTCTGAGTAGTTCGGGTTATTCGGGTTCGTTTGACGGGCACGTCATCACTGATATCGACTTCACGCTCAATGAACATTTTTCCTCGACCACCAACGGTGACGTAGGTGTGCTTCATTGGGCCCAACGCAACGGGATCAGGGTTCCCGCCGGACAAGAGGTCGTGTTCATGGCGAACGTGGATGGCGTCGAGCGCTGGAGACTGGATACGACGACGAGCTCTCAGTCGGTTGCACTCGTGCGATTCGGATCCCCGGGAGGCTATTCCTGGCATGCCACGTACCGCGCCGTGTTGCCGATTCCAGAGACTAGCTACGAATTGGATTTGGAGCTGTGGTTCGACTTCCCGCTGGACGTGCCGCCCATCGTCCATGAGACCGTTCCGACCTTCATCGGGTGCTGCGATGTGACGGTCACGCCGGAGGTTGCAGACCCGGGTGGTACTGGAATCAAAGGATTCGATTGGTATAAATCGACGTGCGGCGACGTGCTTTCTCGGGACGAGTCGCCAACGTTCAATTTTGGACAATTGGGAGCCGACTGCGCAACGGTGGTTGTCAGCACCAATAGCGGTCAGATTCAGACGGACAACGTTTGCCTCCTACCTCAGGGATGCTCGGCATCGCCCCGGTGTAGTGCTCTATTTCCCGAGTCGCCTTGGAGCAATAGTGTGGGCGTGGTCCCCACCGCCGACGGAGGGCTGCAAAAGGAGGTTCCGGGAGGCTGGGGGGCTGCAGGTGCCCGCTCCGTCGAGGAGATGGGCAAGCCGGGATTCATGGAATTCCGCGTCGATTCGAACCTGGTCAGGTACGTGACTGGGCTTAGCAGCAAAGATCCCGATCAGCACTACGACTCCATCGCGCATGCTTTTCATATCCGTTATGACAAGGCCGGAGTACGGAAGGCACACATCCGAGAATTCGGTACCGTCGTCAAGAGACTCGGCGTGATCGAGCCGGGGCAGTATTTTAGAATCGATCTGGATGGATTCGGCCTGGTTACGTACCGCACCGGTATGGAGCGAGACAACCTGCCGGCGGTGTATAGCAGCCAGGCGATGGTTCAGTTTCCGGCCTTCGTGGACACCGCGCTACGGCAGAAAGGGAAACCGATCCCACCGGTTATTTTGTCCGAGCACCCGTGGAGCAAAATGGTAGGGGTCGCCCCCACCGCCGCCGGTGGACTCCAAAAGAACGTGTCTGGAGGCTGGGGCGTCGCCGGTGCGCGCTCCCTCGACGAGTTGAACCAGCCGGGATTCATGGAATTCCGCGTCGATTCGAGTCTGGTCAGGTACGTGACTGGACTTAGCAGTACGGATCTCGATCAGCACTACGACTCCATCGCGCATGCTTTTCATATTCGCTATGACAAAGCCGGAGTTCGGAAGGCACACATTCGGGAGTTCGGCACCGTCGTCAAGAGGCTCGGCGTGGTCGAGCCCGGCCAGTATTTCAGGATCGAGCTGAACGGTTTTGGCGGCGTCACCTATAGCACCGGTATGGAGCGAGACAACCTGCCGGCGGTGTATAGCAGCCAGGCGATGGTTCAGTTTCCGGCGTTCGTCGACACCGCGCTACGACAGAAGGGGAAGCCGATCCCGCCGGTGACGATAACTTTGAACGGGGACGATTATTGTGCGCCGCAATGCGCCGGCGAGCCCGCGATCGTGCAAGAAGTCGCAGACGACCACTTGACGATGGCGCCGTGGCAAAGCTTCAAAGCTCCGAGCTCGGGAAACATCACGGCGATCGAGCTGATACCGAATTGCTACAACGACGGCGCGGGCATCTCCGGGAAACTGAACGTCTACTCGGGGACTGGTACGGGCGGAACGCTGTTACACAGTGAGCCGTTCTCCTGCGCGAGCGATGTTACCGGCTGGCAGTCCTTTGAGCTTTCGACCCCGCTCTCGGTGACCAGCGGTCAGGTGATGACGTGGGAGCTTTCGGGCGCCAACGACCTCTACCACTCGCTCGAGGATACTTACGCCGATGGGCAGGCCAGCCAAAGCTGGGCGGATTTCGCGATGCGCATACTCATGTGCTTCTGAGGCCGGCTTCGTCGCACGGCGTCGGCTCGTGCGCTGCTGGCGCTCTCCGAAATCGCGAACGCGGGTAATCGGGCGGTTGGCACCGCAATGACGGGTGGCGCGACCGCCTGAAGCGATGTAAACCCCGCCGGCGTCGTTTGCGTCTGATGGAGGGGTGGCCATTCGATGGATTCAAGAGTTCCTGGGCCCGGGTGCGGCGCCGTGGTTGGCCGCATTCAACGACATCTGGGGCTCGGGAGCGTCGATTCTCATAGCCGCCGTTGTCTTTTGGCTGGGTGGGACGCGGAGCGGTTTTCGCGCTGGGGTCATCACCGCCGTGAGTGGCGCTTCGAACCTTTTCTTGAAATGGTGGCTGGCTGAGGCGCGATCGCGGGGCTGGCGCTCCTTGCGGAATCGCGTGTCGCGGAATGGCTTCGGTCTCGCAGCTCGGTTTGGGTCCAACTCACGTGGGTTTGCGTCGGCGCGGCGATGATTGGCGGCGCTGGCTATGGAATTGGAATTTGGAGTCAGCTCCATCGCCCCGTACCCATCGCCTTGGAAGATCGTTTCGACGAGCTCGTCGAGAAATTCGAGGAAGACGACGAGGATTTTGAGCTCGTCGTTCCGGGACAATCGATTGCGGCTGCCGGCATGTTACTCGGATTCGCGGGTTCGGGCCTCGTGTTTCTGAGGCGAGGGTGGCCGCAACTGATAACGCTGCGAAGACGTATCGCTACGACGCTGATCGGGCTTCCCACGACACTCGCGGTCGTCGCCGTCGTCTCACCGGTTGGTGGCGGCCTTCTCGGCACCGGCGCCATCGGCGCGAGCACGATTGCGGGCATCCTTTATGCGCTCATCCCGCTCCACGTTTTCGTCCTCGTACCGTTCGCTACGTTGTTTTTGGAGGAGAGGTTGCTCGCATGCTCCACGAGCGGATAGGCGGAGGCTCGTCGCGGGAGCGACAAACTATCCGGGGCTCAACCGCTATACGTCCTTCACGCGGATCATCAGCTTACCCGTGTTGGCTCCCGTAAACAGTTTCTTGAGGGTGTTGAGAGCGTTCTCTAAGCCGTCAACGACCTCGGTGTGCACCTTGATCTTGCCTTCGGCCATCCATTGACCGAGGGCGGCCACCGCTTCCGGGTAGCGCTCCGCGAAATCCGACACGATAAAACCCTCCACACGCAGGCGCTGCATCAGGATCATCTCGTAGTTGTAAGGTCCAGGCACCGGTTCGCTGGCGTTGTACCGAGAAATCAGACCACATGTCGGAATGCGGCCGTTGAGGTTCATCAGTTTGAGACACGTATCGAGGATCTGCCCACCCACGTTGTCGAAGTAGACGTCGATGCCGTCCGGACATGCAGCGGCGAGCGCTTTCGGCACGTCTTCGGTTCGATAATTGATCGCGGCGTCGAAGCCTAGATCCTCCCGAATCCAGTCGCATTTTTCGTTGGTTCCGGCGATCCCGACAACACGGCAACCTTTGATCTTCGCGATTTGCCCGACAATCGAACCAACCGCACCGGCGGCGGCCGAGACGACGACGGTTTCGCCTTCCTTGGGCTCGCCGATATCAAGCAGTCCGAAATAGGCAGTAGGGCCCACAACGGCAAACGTGCTGAACGCATCGACGACCAGAACCGGCCCCGTATCGCCCATTAGGTTTGCCGTCTCGGGCGTACCGATCTGGTAGTCCGCCCAGACGCCGAGACCGCCCACAGTGGCGCCTTCGGCATAGTCTGGATGCTGAGATTTGACGACGGTGCCGCAAACAACACCACGCATCGGCGCATCGAGCTCAACCGGCGGCATGTATTGATCCATATCGCTCATCCAGATCCGATTGGTCGGGTCGAGCGACAGGTAATTCAGGCGAAACAGGAATTCACCATCGCTGGGTTCAGGGACGGGTTCTTCTTCAAAACTCAGGACATCGTCGGTAATGTCGTCGACGGGTCGTTTGCGAAGCCGCCAGACTCGGTTTACTTCAGACACGGTCGGTCTCCTTCAGTAAAGCGCCGTGGCGGAGAGCATGCTGAGTGCACGCATGATGCATGCCTCGAGAGGTTCTGCACTTCGAACTTGGACGCCGGCGGCGAGGACGAACCAACTACTCGGGAGGGAGAAAGTGATCGTCAAAGGGCATGAGCGTACGGATGCCCATGATGTACGTGGCACCTTCGTCGCTGCGGGCACTATGTGTCAAGCCGGCAGGAAGGAACAGTTTGTCGCCCGGCTTTAGATGATGGGTCTCGCCTGACTTCGTGTCTGTGAAATCCAGCGCCCCGGCCACCACGTACAGCGTCTCCTCGTCTCGATGACGATGCGCTTCGTAGTCTGCACCCGGTTTGTCAATCCAGGAGACCGGCCAGTAGCCGTCCTTCAAGATCTCGGCGATCGCTTGTGCTTTTCCCTCGAAGTGACCCGAATCGATTCGAACGTCCGCCATTCTCGGTTCTCCTACAACTCTGTGTCCGCGCCACGCAACGGATCGGCGTTCAGTGGCGTGCGGCGGCTTGCCGAAGACTCACTGAAGCCCTATGTAGGGCGTCATCGTACCACGTGCTCTTGCGGACGCGGCTGCCCACCCCTACGCCGAGCGCGTTCTTGAGCCCACGGGTGCCTCAATCTAGGTCAAGCAAACGGAGAGCGTCCAGAATGCCAAGAAAGGCTCGGCGCACGACCCGTCGATACACGATCCGCGAAGTTTGCAACGCGGGTAATCCAACTTAGCCGCGCGGAGACTGGGATTGGTTCCGTAGCCCGTTTTCGTAGAATCGGTCTAACGCGTTTTAGGCCCTGCCGGGGAGCTCCGTCAGCCTGGGTACGCTCGTCTATCGAAATGAACGTAGAACTAGGGTATTGGGGGGGACGGTTCAGGAACAGCGACGTTCGTCAGGCCGCCTGACGGTACACGAACTTCGAAAACCCTTCGCTGGCAGTCTTCGTGAGCACGCCTCGCGTCCTCTTCGTTCTCCCCCAATAGAAGCACGCGTTCATCGACAGGGACGCAGTGGGCTGTGGCGCGCCAGAGCGCGGACGTAACGTCGAGCGACCACACCCGTACCTCTCCATTGTTGGTGGCGTACAGAACCCGAGTGCCGTCGCTTGAGAATGCGACACGCCCCGGAAGAAAAGGGCGAGGGCTCGGCGCGTACTCGTACTCGATTGTGCCGTCCAGGTTCCACAGCCGGAATCTCGCGTCACTTGCCGCTGTCGCCACGTACCGCCCGTCGGGGCTGAATGCGCCCGACCCCACGGGCTCACCATGCACGAAACGGCCAATCGACTGCCCGTTACTTGAGTCCCAGACACGAGCGGTGTTATCCGACGATAGGGTCAGAACTTTCCGTCCATTCGGACTAAAGTGCACGGAAGAAACCGGGCGCCCTCCGGCGTGGTCGAGTTCTAGAGGTTCTCCCGCTGTTTCCGCGCTCCAGATACGTGCCTTTTCGTCACGAGACGCAGTCGCGACTCGGGTGCCGTCCGGGCTGAACGAAACGTAGTCCACCGACGTTTTGTGCGGAAGCTCGATGAAGTGAGACCCGTTATTCGACCACACTCTCGCCGTCTCGTCCCATGACGCGGTGGCAATCTTCGAGCCGTCCGGGCTGAACGTCGCCATGCGCACGGTGGCCCGATGGCCATCGAGCTCGAGCGGTTCCGCTTGGCGTTCATCAGTGTTCCAGACAAGCACTCGCCCATCCGCAGACGCCGTCAAGACTCTGGAATCCACCGGGCTTACGGCGGCATGCCAAACGTTACGACCATGGTGCGCCAGCAGGATGGGCTCGGCCGGGGCGGCTAGGCTCCAGAGGCGGCCGTTGCCGTCCTCGGACGCCGTCAGAAGCGAGGTGCCGTCGGCCGTCAGCTCGGCATGCCAGACGTTCGCTTCATGATTGAGGATCAGCGGGTCGTGCGGAGCGTCCAGGTCCCAGACGAAGACCGCTCCGTCTTGCAGAGCTGCGAAGACTTTCGAGCCGTCGGAATCGAAGCCGGCGGCCATCACCGGACTTTCCCTGCCGCGGAGCGTAAGAATCTCCTCGTTACCCGACGTGTCCCAAATGCGGGCGGTCTGGTCGTTCGGCGCGGTGAGAATGCGGCGGCCGTCCGGCGTGATGCCGGCGCTCGGGTGCAGGAACGCAAAGCCATGGAGAATCACCGGCTCATCGTCTCGGTCAACGCTCCAAATCCGAACCGTATTGGCCTCAGAGACGGTAATGACCCGCGATCCGTCCGGGGTGAACGCGACGGACTGGATTCCGTAATCGTCGCCCGGTCGCGCGAAGAGCGGTGGCCCCGACGAAGACGTGTCCCAAACTCGAACGACGCCGTCCGATCCCCCCGTGACGACGCGAGTACGGTCCGGGCTCGAGGCGGCCGTCCAGATGATGCCATCGCTGCCCTCGAGTGCGACCGGCCCATACGAGGGAGTGTCGAGCCGCCAGAGATGGTTGATACCCTCGGCGGTGGTCAATATCACCATCGTTCCCTCGCGGGTGAATCGCAGACGCTCTTGCTCGTAGCGCGGGCTCCCGCCAGGTCGCGCGGAGGCCAAGGATCCATCGGGGAGGTTCCATACGCACACCACCCCCTCCGTCGTGACGGCCAGGAGTCTGGAGCCGTCGGGACTCAAGCTCGGGAAGACGCTCCAACGGGTGTCGTCCGGAACGTCGTGGAGAAGGATCGGTTCTGTCGAATCCTCGTCCGTTCTCCAGATTTGGCCCCGCCCTGTCTCCAACACATAGACCGTTGCGGGATCTGTTCCGAATTCCGCTTGGATCGATTCGACCCGGAGCTCGCCCAGCTGGCGGCCGCTCCTGCTAAAGACCTGGATCTGGGAGTCGTCCAAAAAGGCCATGAACCGCTCGCCGTTGGAGCTGAATCGGAGGCCTCGGACAGACTCATAATCGATGCCGAGTCCAGTCGGTTGGCCTGCGTCTTCGAAGGAAAAGACCCTAATGCCTTGCTGGGGTGACGCGGCGAGTACGGTGGCTCCGTCCGGGCTCAGAAACACACCCGGGTTTTCACCCAGCTCGAGAACGGAAGCCAGAAATGGCTGCTCGGTGAGCGCGTCGTGTGCCGCCTGAGCCCATCCTTCTGGCGGGCTAGACACCTCGCGGAGAAGCGCGGTCTTGGTGGGATTTTCCTGCTCTTGGGCAACCGTTACGAGCGTCGCATCATGAGCGCGGAGCGCCGAACGTGCCGCGAGCCCCTGCCACCACCAGCTGGTCGCGGCGAGGAGGAGGAACGCGGCCGTGAGTAGGCCGCGGCGAAGCTTCAATCGGCGTCTCTGTCGCTGCTCCTCGCTCCTGAGGATGGGCATTTGGTCGGGCGCTATGTCGAGGACCGCGGCAACGACGGTAAGGAGTTCGGCCCTCGGAGACGCGGGCCACGGCCAGCGGAAGTACCGCGAGATACGGAACGCGCTGAAGTCGGCGATGTCGATCCGTTCGAACCGCTCGTGGAGCCGGCCCGGCAGCGGGTCGCCGAGTTCTCCATCCACGCGTGCGACGATCACCTTGCGCCTTCCAAGGCGATCCAGGAAGTCCTCGATCTCGCGTTCGACCCAGTTTGGTGTACCGTCCGCATGCGGCTGAAGCGCCTGCTTCGTCGCGACGACGACGAGCCAATCCGACGCTTCCAAGCTCGGCCTGATGAAGTCGTCGAAGAAATCCGAAGTCGACCGGCGAAACACCTTGTCGACGAAGACGCGGAGCGAGCGTTTCCGATCCGGGTCGAGCTCTTTTGGCAAGCGGTAGGCTTGAAGCATCCGGCGCAGCAAGGTCGCCGGCACGGCAGCGTCGGCTCGCCGATAGGAGAGGAACACATCGAAACGTGTTGCCGTTATTGCTCCGTCAGAACTCTCCAGCACCGCTCTCACCTATCGCTTGGAAGAAGCGATCCCCGTCGAGTTCGATTCTAATCCAGGTTCGAGTCTAGGTTGACTCTATTTATTGAAGCCTGCCCAACCTTGAGAGCATGGACTACTCTTCCGGATCGTAAGAGCGACGGAGGCACATAGCCACAAGCAAGGAAGAGAGCGGAGGAAGGGTATAGCGAATATGTGGGGCTCGACTCAACCCATGACCTCTCGCGCTGAGACTTTGCTCGTGAGACGTTGAGTCGGCCGACGTGCGACGCAGGTGAGGTCGTGCTCCGGTGTGGACGCCCGATGGCGAGAGCCTAGTGTTCGCCTCTGCCGCACACTAGTAATCCGACTCCGGGAAAACCAGGGCAACACCCTCCGGCTCACGCTCATTCATGAGTGCTACTGTCGCCGCGACACGGAAGAGACTTTCACTCGTAGGGCAGCCGAGGACATGTTCGTTGTCTCGCCGGCCAGTGAATCGGATCTTCTGTCTCGGGGGACGAGGCACATGTGAGAATATCTGAGGCGTAGATGATGCGTGGGTCTCGATTCATGGACGAGCCCAGAGCTAGCCGATTCTCTGGTTAGGCTCCGCGTCTACTGTGGCCACCCGAACGACGAGCTAGAACGCAGGGCGCACGCCGGCGGGGGATGCCAACTCCGTTTGGGTTTGAGCCTCTTCCTTCCCACGTAGGTCGGCAGCGTGCTCGAGTATCAAGTGCTCATAGCCGACGGTGCTGGCTTTGCCGAGCGTCGGGGCGCAGACATCGTGGCTAACGGTCACCCTTGTCGTGATAACGTCATTTGCGGTCTTCGCGAGACTTCCCAATACGTGAGTTTGGCGCAGAGAAACGCGGCGGCGTCCGCCCTGGTAAGTGGACGAACGAGGTGGCCGGAGATGTTCGAAAACCACGAGAAGGATTCGAGCGACGACGATCCGGACGAGGCTTCTGAGAACCGCAGCCTTTTGCGCAGATCGCCGCCCTTCATTCTCGGGGCGGTGGGATATCTCGCGGGGGGGGCGTGACGCAGGATTCTAACGGTCTGATGATCCTCGCCGCTGCGGGCGTCATTGCGGGTGTCGCGCTCGATGGTTGGCTCGGCAATTGATTAGTCGCGAGGCAAAGGGACAGCATGAACCACCTAACGATCACCCTGTGCTTGGTTCGGCGGTCCGATTCGCGGTGGACGCTGAGATGATGGCGGGAGTGAGAACACGATGAAGTGGCGCTCGATCGTCTGGCGACGCTCCGACGGGTTGTTGGCGGTATTGGGTGCGGTGACGGCATTGCAGTGGTGGGCGACTGCGGTTTGGGCGCTGCTACCGTTTGGTTCCGCAATATTCATACGGTGGTCGTGGTTGTGGTCGGGCGCCTTCATCCTCGCTTGTCTTATGTTGCCCGTATCTCTGCTGGCGGCGCTCGCTTCCAAGATTCGCCCGAAAGCGCTCAGGGTGGCGGCAGGCTGCGCAGCCATCATCGTTGGTTTTGGAGTTGGTGGTACCGTCGGACGTTGGCACCGAACGGGGCGCCTCGAGACGATCCCCACCCGAGCCGCTCCCCTGATTGCCGCGATTGGAGAGTTTGAGCGCGACCATCGTCGGCCTCCCGAGAGTCTCGAAGAGCTCGTGGATGGCTACATCGCGACGATCCCCTCAACCGGCTTTTCAGGACACCCAACATGGGGGTACGACGTACGCCCGTTTGAGAACGGCCCCGGAAAATCCGACTTGTACGGAGACAACCCATGGGCCCTCAATTTCTACGCCGGGGGTTGGCCGGCTAGCGACCGGCTGGTGTACCTGCCAAACCTGCGATACCCGAGCAGAGCAGCCCGCATTGCCGAGTGGGTCCGAGTGGGTTTCTGACGCGACCTGTGACGAGGCGCCGACCGGGTTCGTCAACTTTAGAGAAACCCGCGGTGGCCCACGCCTCCACGTCCTCGCCGGTCAGCTGCAGCGGCTGTTGGCACGAGCTTCCGGAAATGGACGGCCCAGCTCGGTGTTGCACTTCAAACTTGAACGGCGGCGCACCTACGAACGAACCCCTCGGGAGAAGTGAACGTTCGGACGCACAAGGTCGTACTTTGAGGGAATGCAGGAGAACACCACGGAAGGGAAGCTTCGCGTCGTACTTCTGGCTAGCGCCATGGCGCTCGTCACCGGATGCCAAGCAACCCAGGGTCCCGACGGGGATATCGACTCCGTCGATGGTGCGCGAGCGACCCAGGTCGATAATTCACTGCGCGAGATCGTCGAAAGACATGACATCAATACGGCAGGGGTGGCGCTCATCAAGGGCGGCCAGATTGAGTGGCAAGGCTACTACGGGATGCAGTCAGACGGTGTTCCTGCGTCACCCAGCACCCTCTTCAACGTAGCATCCATGACCAAGACGGTGACCACTGAGACCATTCTCCGTCTGGTCGATGACGGCAGGCTGGAGTTGGACGAACCCATGGCGCGATATTGGGTGGATCCGGACCTCCAGAACGAGCCCAATGTGAACCTGCTAACGGCCAGGATGGCCTTGACGCACACTACCGGGTTCATGAACTGGCGATTCCAAACCGATGACTTCAAGTTGCGGTTTCTGGAGCAGCCGGGTGCGAAGTTCGGCTATTCGGGAGAGGGCTTTCAGTACCTGGCACGGTACGCAGAGAACAAGCTGGACACGCCGTTCGAGGAACTGGTGAAGGCGACCATCTTTTTGCCACTCGGTATTCGTGACGCGTCGATTAGTGTGCGGAAAGAAAACTTCGAGCGTATCGCCAAACCCCTCGATGCGGACGGAGACTTTTACGGGTATTACTGTCATCCGACTGGATACTGCCGCGACGAAGGCTCCTACTCAGCCGCCGGCGACATGGTGATCACCGTGGCGGACTTTGCGAGATTCCTGATCTCGGCGATGCAACCGTCCTTGAGTGCGAGCCTCTTGGAGCAACGAAACCGTATCCATGTGACGTCGTACGAAATCGACTGCCAAGCGTCACCGGATGCGCTGTGTCCACGACGGGTCGGTTACGGGTTGGGATGGAGTATCGTCGAGCTGGACGACGGCATCCTCATTGGCCATACCGGCTCTGATTGGTCCAGTGTCGCGTTGGCCTACTACTACGCCCAAAGTGGTGACGGCTTGGTCGCGGTTTTCAATGCACCCAATCGCGCTGGAATCGTAGCGATGGTCGAAACCTTGGAATTGCTGGATCCGAACTCTCCGAGGTTGCACGAGTATCGAACCCGGCGTGACCGATAAATCCTCCCGATCGGGTTCACCGCTCGGACGCAGCTACTTGACGTACTTGTCGAACCACGCCACGAAACGATTCAAGAGGTCACGGTGATAAACCGGCCGGCGGATGCCGTGGTACGCACCTGGATATACGACTAGCGAGACCTCGCGTCCGAGATATTTCAGTGCCTGGTACATCTGCTCGGAGTGGATGATCGGCTGGTTCCAGTCGATCTCTCCGCCGATGAAGAGTGTCGGCGTCGTGATGTTCTCTACCATCATGAACGGCGAGACGCTGTCCCACAGGTCGCGGTTCTCCCACGGCGAGCCGAGCTCCGTATGCCACCACCGCTGGTAGGGATCGTGACCGTAGGTGCTCGTGTACCACCCGACGCTGGCGCCGCTGATAGCGCCTGCGAATCGATCCGTCTTGGCGATGACCACGTTCGTGAGCGTTCCGCCGGACGACCAGCCGCCGACGCCCAGGCGGTCAGGATCGACGTATCCCTCCTCGATGACATAGTCCGTCGCCACGATCACATCTTCGACATCCTTCGTGCCATAGGCTTTGTTGAGGGAGAGGGCGAAGTCGAGCCCGCGGCCGCCCGAACCTCGCACGTTCGGCATCACCACGACGTAGCCGTTGGCCGCAAAGAGCTGAACCCGGAAATTGAAGCCGTAGTCGTACTGGGATTCCTGGCCACCGTGCAGCCAGAGAATGGCCGGGTAACGATGAGCCGCGTCGAATCCCTGCGGCTTGTATACGAACGTCTGTATCTCGGTTCCGTCGACGGTTGGGAATCGAAGCTCCTCGATATCCGACAGGAAAAGCGAGCTCAGTAGCTCATCGTTGACGTGCGTCAGCCGCCGCAGCGCGGATGTCTCGGCATCCATAACGAACAGCTCGCCCGGCAGCCGCGGCTGGCTAATGGCGACGACGACGGTGCCATCCGGCGCAACGGCGGTCGCGTCCACTCGAACGTGTCCCGTTATCAGCCGGCGCAAGGTGCCGCCCTCAATTGCCACGCTGGCTAACTGGACCTGGCCGTCATCCTCGAGAGTGACGTAGATGCGACTTCCGTCCGGGGAGAGGACTGGGTCGTAGGCTTTTCGGTCGAGCGCCTCGGTCGTCAAGTGCACCGGTTGCTCGTCGCCAATGCGGATGATCGCGACCTTTGATTGCAGGTAGGAGACCGGAACGTCCGTTCGCTCTGTGGTCGTCGTGATGTAGGCGATCCGCTCCCCATCGGGAAGCCAAACCGGGGAGCCGTCCGACGAGGGATTTGTGGTGACGCGGACGGGTTGCTGCTCGCCGTGCGGACTGCCCGCGTCGACCAACCAGATGTCGGTGTTGGAGTTGGCGTCCGGCTCCTCGGTCCGGTTGCTGACAAAGGCGATGCGGCTGCCGTCGGGAGACCATGCCGGTGAGTGATCCTCGTAATCGTCGGTTGTGAGTTGGAGGAGATCTTCGCTCGCGATGTCGTAGACGTACACGTGAGCGCGGCGGCGGTCCAGGTAGCCGACGTAGTCCGCTTTGAACGTGAGGCGGTCGATAACCCAGGGCCCCGGGCCGGAGTCGGTTGCCGGGTCGCGCAGGGTCAGCAGCAGCCGGCCGCCGTCAGGCGACCATTCATAGCCTTCGACGCCGCCTGGGACGTCGGTCAACTGCACGCGCTCACCGCCGCGCATGTCGAGCGTGAATACCTGCGAGCTTGCGTCTGGGTCGTCGCTACCTGCGATGAACGACAGCTGCTTCCCGTCGGGTCGCCACCGCGGACTCCCGGCCGATGCCCCTTTCGCTGTCATCGGGCGTGCGTCACCGCCGGCCATCGGCACGATCCAGATGCGTGTCTCCGAGCTGTCCGTTTCGAAGCTATTCTGAGAGACCGTGTAAGCGACCCATTGCCCGTCCGGGCTGACGCGCGGGCTGCCGACGCTCTCGAGGGCAAAATAATCATCGACCTCAACACCTCGGAGTCCCTCGTCCTGCGCATGCGCCACCGAGCCAGAGATCGCGAGTAACGACACAAGCACGCCAGACCCGCAGAATGAAGTTCGTGTCATTATCTGTCCCTGTCACCTGATCTTCGATATGTAAACGATGCCCGACTCCGTGAAGGCATCTCCTCGTCCGACAAAAGCGCCAATGTACTGCATATGGGACAACGCCGATAGCCGTGAGCTGCGCGGAATGGGACGCGCGCGTTAGGCTCTACCGATGTCCACGGTCGACCGAGCCCATCGAGAGCCCACCGTGGGACGCTCTGCGTGGTGTGTCGGCGGCGTGTTGTTGATCGTCCTGCTCGGCCTCGTCTTGTCGGACATCGAAGTTCACGTTCTTCTCCTGGGCGCGATCTTGTGGGTCGCGGTGAACAGTTCGTTGCTCGGATACTCGTTCCGCGACATCAAAGAGTTCATGAACGAGGGACTGTCGCACGGGCTGTCCGCGTTCTACATATTCATGCTGATTGGCGTCGTCATCGCGGCGCTGATCGAGAGCGGCGCCGTGGCAACGCTCGTCTATCACGCGCTCGATTTCGTCAGCCCGGGCTGGTTCCTTCCGAGTACCGTCCTCATTTGCGGTTTCATGTCCGTCGCGACGGGAACGTCGTGGGGAACCGTCGGAACCGTGGGCGTCATTCTCGTAGGGGTGGGTGGTGTTATCGGCGTCCCGCTCCCGATCGTCGGCGGTGCGATCGTTTCCGGGGCACTCTTCGGCGACAAGATGTCGCCCCTGTCGGATACGACCGTCCTCGCGGCGACGACGGCGGGGACTGGGGTGTTCGACCACATCCGGTCGATGGCCATGACCACGGGACCGGCCTTCGCCATCGTCGTGATAGTTTACTGGCTCCTCGGTCTTCGCTATGCGGAGTTGACCATTCCGCGAGAGGAGGTGGAGCTCATCCAGCAGGCCCTCGCGAGCGAGTTCTCCATCAGCTTGATCTCGCTCCTTCCCATCGTCGTCATCCTCTTCATGAGTTTTGCCAAGTACCCGGCCGAGTCCTCGATGATCGCCGGGTCGCTCGTCGGCGTCGTCGTCGCCGTGCTCATTGAGGATCGCCCGCTGGGAGCGGCCATGCATAGTATTCAGTACGGTTACGAATCGGAATCGCCCGTAGAAGCCGTCAACTTCCTTTTCAACCGGGGTGGCATTCAAAGCATGATGTGGTCGATGTCGCTCGCAATGATCGCGCTCGCGCTCGGGGGCCTCCTGAACGGCGTAGGCTTCATGCGGGCGCTCATGAGCAGCGTGATCCAACGGATCAACAGCGTGGGCAAGCTCGTCCTCGCGACGATCACAACGTGCGTCGTCTCCAACCTGAGCATGGCGGACAACTACCTGGCCATCATTTTCGGCAACCAGATCTTCCGCGAAGCGTATAAAGCGCAAGGCCTGAGGATGAGCATGATGTCGCGCTCCGTCGAGGAAGGCTCGACGCTTAGTGCGGGCTTGATCCCGTGGACGTCCGCGGGCGCGTTCTTCGCGGGCAGCTTGGGTGTTGCCACTGTGGACTACGCCCCATGGGTGCTGTTGAGCTACGTCAACTTTGCGCTGTCGACCGCGTTCGCGTTTCTCGGGGTCGCGATTCTTCGAAGTCCGCAAGAGACAGAAAAGTAGAGAAACGTCGACACGCGTCGTGGACCGCTTCTGAGGCTACGCCTTGTTCTCTAGGTAGGCCTCGTAACGCGCGAGCCGGGATCCGAAATCATCCTGACCGAAACCGAAGCGCACGTGGCCATCGTCGTAGCCGAGAAAAGAGCTCGGAAGGAGGACGACACCAGCGTCCTTGGCCAGCGTGTGACAGTACTCGGTGGCGGACGGTACGTCGATCCCGACGAGCGCTACCGGTCCTGCTATCGGTGCGCGCCAATGAAAGAGCTCGTTCCACCGATCGAAGAAGGCCTTGCCAAGCTTCAAGTTCTCGGCCACACGGGCGCGGTTCCTCTTCAGCAGGGCGTCCCTGGCGTCGAGCGCCGCCAAGGCGAGAAGCTCGACCGGAGCGGGCTGGCACTGGCTCGTGTAGTGCATCCAGTTCGTGATGCGGTCGCGAAGGCCTACGTCGCGCGCGACGACCCAGCCGCACCTGAGTCCCGGCAAACCATAGGATTTGGAGAGGCCGTCGACCACAACGGCCCGCTCATAAAGCTCCGCCGCTGTCGGCAGCGGGGGCGTTCCCTCGGGCTCGAGGCCGCGGTATATCTCGTCGCTGAACAGCCACACGCCGCGCTTCCGTGTGTGCTCCAGGATCGCGGCGTATTCATCCGGCGTTGGCAGGAAACCCGTGGGGTTGTTCGGAAAGTTCACCACGAGCACCTTCGTCGGCGGCTCGAGGAGCTCGTCGAGAGCGTCCATGTCGAGCGCCCAGCCCTCGTCGGTCCCCTGCATCGTCCACATCTCGACGTTGCCGCAGAGGTGTTCGGGGATGTTCCGGAGCGCCTCGTAGCAGGGCGCGAGCACGACGGCACGGTCTCCTTGCGCGAGCAACGCCGACATGGCGACGAAGATACCTTCGACCGGTGAGTTGAGCACGATGACGTCGTCTGCGTCGACGTTGCTCTCGCCCGACGCGATCGCTCTTCGAAGCTCCGGGTGTCCTCCCGTCTCGGTGTAGCTGAGGCTCACTGCGCCGAGCTCGTCCGCCGAGACGCCGGCAAGCTCCAGGAGCTCGGAGACACTGGTGGGTTCGCAAGCGGAGGCCGACAACATATAGGGGGCCGTGGACTCGTACCGCGCGTGATAGTGCGCAGCTTCGAACCGTGGGATCTGCAACGAGGCGTATCGTAGCATGGCCGACGCACCGCGCCGCTCGGGAGGCTTCACGCTTTGGTAGGCGATAGTTGTTGATAGTCCGTGCGGCACGAACGCGCAGAATAGTCGCTCGCGCCTACGTGGTATAAGTCAGCGCCACGAGACCGCATGTCCGCTCCCGAGCTCCGCAAATCTCTCCGGACTTTCGATGGTGTCGCGCTTCTGCTGGGAATCACCATCGGCTCGGGTATCTACTCGACACCCTCCGTCATCGCCGGCTACTTCGAAGCCTGGTCCGGCGTCATCCTGACCTGGGTGATCGTCGGCATGTTCGTGATGGTCGGGGGGCTGATCTATGCGGAGCTTGGGACGCGCCTGCCCGAGACGGGTGGGGAGTACGCCTACATCACACGATGTTTCGGTCCTTTCGCCGGATTCATGTTCGGCTGGGCGCAGTTGTTCATTATTCGAACGAGCCCCGGAGCGGGTCTCGCCATTGTCGCGACCGACTACATAGGCTTCTTCCTACCTTTGTCGGGAAGAGGTCGCATGCTGGTGGCGGTGTCGTTGCTCGTGGCGGTGGGCTTTCTCAACTATGTAGGGGTGCACTGGTCGAGCCGATTCCAGAAGGTGACCACTGTCGTCAAGGTGGGCGGGTTGTTGCTGTTCGCCGTCTTGTTCGTTGTCCTCCTGGGTGGAGCAGAGAGTCAGCTCGCGACGCGAGCAACCTCTTTGCCGAACGCTGGGCTCATGGCGAACTTGATTCCAGCTCTTATGCTAGTCGTGTTCACCCATACTGGGTGGGATCGGGTGGGCTACGTGGCGGGTGAGATCGAAAAACCCCGAGAGGTGATCCCGCGTAGCATGGTCCTTGGCCTCGGACTCGTGCTCCTCGTCTATTGGACCGTGGTCACTATCTACCACTACGCGCTAGGCATGGAAGGTACGCGGGCAACAACGACGCCGGCTGCCGACGTCGCGACCTTGATGCTCGGTCCGGTCGGAGCGAGTATCGTCGCCGTGCTCGCGATCCTTTCCGCGGTCGGGAGTATCAATGGCACGACCATGGCGGCGAGCCGCGTGTACTATGCGATGGCCCGGGACGGCGTGTTCCTGAAGTGGCTCGACTTCGTGCACCCGCGGTTTCGCACGCCCTCTCGCGCGATCGTCGCGCACGTGATGTGGGCGATAGTCATCTTGATGCTCCGAGGCTCGTTCGAGAGCATCGCGGCGGGGATGGTCTTCGCGATCCTCATTTTCTACACTCTCACGACGCTCGCTCTGTTCAAGCTGCGCCGGCAGCGAGTCGGCGAGGAGGAAGCGTTCCTGATGCCCGGCTATCCGATATTACCGCTCCTATATCTCTCCGGTGTGGTCGGACTGCTCGCTGTGCGTGCGATCTTCGAGTGGGAGAAGTCGCTGGTGGACATCGCTTTCGTAGCAACGGGAATCCCGTTCTCCTGGTTGTGGCTGCGTCGCAGCAAAGGAGTGGGGACGGCCGCGTAAGCTCGCCGATCCGGCTCTGATAACATTCTCGCTGGAGGTTCCACATGCTTCAGACGGCCGACCCGCGCAACGACGACCTCCTCGTCAACATCGGTGGCAAGCTCGTTCATCGGGACGAGGCGGGGGTGAGTCCGTTCGACAGCATCGTCCAAGGTGGCGATGGCGTCTGGGAAGGACTCCGTCTCTATGATGGACGGATCTTCCGCCTGCTCGAGCATTTGGACCGTCTGCGCGGCTCTGCAAAGGCGATGGCATTCGCGGAAGTCCCGACGCACGACGCCATCATCGAAGAGATCCGCCGGACACTCGAGGCCAATGGCATGGCCGACGAGGTCCACATCCGGCTGACGCTCACCCGCGGCTTGAAAGTCACGTCGGGCATGGACCCGCGACTGAATCAATCGGGCCCGTTACTGATCGTGCTTCCGGAATGGAAGGCTCCCGTCTACGACAAAGGGGGGCTAACGATGATCACGAGCTCCATTCGACGGTTTCCGCCGGACTGCCTCGACCCCAAGATCCACCACAACAACATGATCCAGTCCATTCTCGCCAAGCACGAGGCGAACGTCGCTGGCGTCGACACCGCTCTGATGCTGGATCGCGACGGCTTCATCGCTGAGGCTAATGGCACCAACGTGTTTCTCGTCCGCGGAGGCGCCGTGATGACGACTCCCCCTGACGCCTGTCCGGAAGGAATCACGCGACAAACGGTGCTCGATCTGTGTGAACGCGAGGGCATAGCGTCACGGATCGAACGGCTCTCGCAAGCCGACGCCTACCGTGCGGACGAAGTCTTCTGCACGGGTACGATGGGCGAGCTTGTGGGAGTCGTGACGCTGGATGGGCGCGCGATCGGCAACGGCGAGGTAGGGACCACGACGGAGCAACTCGCGAGCCTCTATGCTCGCGAGACCGCGTCTGCGGGCTATCCGATTCTCGAAAGGAGGTAGACGTCCTCCCGGTTTCCAGGGAACGTTACCGAACCCCTCTGGGGCGAGCGGCCCGCCGGTAGAAGATCGTCCAGATCTCGGGCGGGGGCAATGAGGGAACACGGCCTCTATAGGCGGAGCGTATCCCGAGCTGATGGATGCTCAGGAATGTCGACGCAGCTCGTAGTGTCTCCCGGCCGCCACCGCGTCTTCGATCGCCTCGGGCGGAAGCTTTCCGGCGAGTAGGAAGAGCGCCTCCGACGCACGATCCTTTGCGTCTCGCCATCCGCCGGGAAGAAAAAGCGCCGCTGCAGCGAGATGGGCCGCGCGCTCGGGCTCCTCGTAGGCGTCTCGGACCGACGCCAACCCGACCAAAACCTCCGCGAGGAGGGGCCGGGCTTGGATACGATGCGCGATATCGAACGCTTCCTCGAATGCCTCGAACGCGCGAGCTCGCTCTCCGATGCTGGCGAGTACGTTTCCGAGATTGGTCAACGAGTCCGCGACTCCAATCTTGTGGCCGAGCGCACGTCTCAGCTCGAGGCTGTTCATGAGCGCCCGCCGTGCCGTGTGAAAATCGCGTCGAACGTAGGCCTCTTTCCCGAGACTATTTAGTGTGCTCGCGAGTCGCGCATCGTCTTTCGCTTTCCGGCTTGTCTCCATGCATTCCGTGAGGATGCCGAGCGCCCGGTGCGTGCCGATCGACAAATGCCCTGAAACGTTGAGGGTCCAGGCCAGCCCTGTCACGTTGCTCGAGCGACGGTACCTCCTCTCGCTCGAGCGTAGGTAGTCGCGCGCGCGAGCGTAGCGCCCTTCGGCGAAGCTCACGCAACCGAGGCGGTTCTCACAAAACGCGGCCTCCTCTCCATCACCCGCTTTGTTCGCGATGTCGAGCGACGTTTCGAGAAGAGGTCGTGCCTTGGTGAACTCACCGAGGCAGCTATGAAGGACGGCCTGGCGTGCCAAAAGCCGTCCGAGCAACGGGGCATGCTCCGTCGATTCGAATGCCCCGTCCAATAGGAGGATCCCGTCCCGGTATTGCCCGCTCCTATCGGCGGTTTGGTAGACCACGTCCATAGCGTTTTGGATCCGGTCGTGCGAACGGCTCTGACATGCGCGGTGCCACTCGAACGCCACCGAGTCCAGTGGCTTCGCAGCACCGTCGATGCTTCCAACGTCGAGCGACGGTGTCGCATTGCGGGGAATGCTGTGGTCCCCAGGCTTCGACCTTCGAAGCTCCAACATCGCTGGCGGTGGGTCGATACCGAGCTCGAGCTCCAATCGTGACGCGAAGACGTCATAGAGTCGGAGTGCGGCGCTTCGTCGCCCGGCATTCATCAGGCTCGTCATCGCGGCGTGGTGGGCGTGCTCGTCGAGTGGGTCCAAGCTCATCCAGCGCTCGGCGAACGCAATGGCCTCTTCGTGACTGCCCTGGGTCGTGTGAAAGGCCACCAGTCTTCGCAGGGCCGAGCCGAACCGGGCGCGAAGTCTCTCCGCCTGCCGGCGTTGCCACTCATCGAAGCCGTTCGCATCCCTCAGGGTGAGACCGGAGAGAAAGTCGTGCTCGTACAGCACCGTAGCCTTTGCCAAAGAGACGATGTCCCCCGAGTCGAGCTGGTGCTCGAAGAGAGCGACGTCGCACCAAAGAGACGGAGAGCGCCGGACGGCGAGGTATTCTCGGTTGACGGTGAACCATTCCTTGCCCAGCGTTCCCGTCAGCGACCGTAGCGTTCGCCGTAGAGCGGCGCGTGCCTTCGAAGCAGGGAGGCCCGGCCACAACATCAACGATAGCTCGGAGCGACGGTGGCTCGTGGGCTCGACTACGAGATAGGCCAGGAGCGCCTCGGCCTTGCGCCGGTCGAGCCTGACGATGGCGCCGTTGAGTAAGAGGTTCGGGCCTCCAAGCATCCGAAGCTCCAGGCGGGGCATGTTTCATCTTAACGCCAGCGACGACCTATTTTCGTATCTGCAACGGCTTTCGCAACGCTTTCCGCAACGATTTCGCGACGCACCGCCCGCTAGGGTGAAGCCGATAGAAAGGGAGCGTTTTGAGAATGGAAGGGAGTCGAACATGAGAAAGCTCAAAATCGTCGTATGCGCCGTTTTGATCTCCACCGCCGCAACCGCTGCGCCATCTGGCGAGGAAGACCGGTTCCATCCGGTCTTCGAACGCTTGAAGACACTCGTCGGTACGTGGCACAACGAGGACCGCGGCGAGGTTCGCTACTTTCTGACCGGGAACGGGTCGGCGGTGGTCGAAGTGTTCGCCAACATGTCCAGCGTGTATCACATGGACGGGGATGTACTGATGCTCACGCACTACTGCGGAGCCGATAATCACCCGCGCATGAAAGCCGTTGACTACGACGAGAAGACCGCGAGCCTTCAGTTCGACTTTATCGACGTTACGAATGTCTCCGATCCGGAGGAGTACTACACGCGGGAGGTCGGTATCGTCTTTCAAGACGAGGATCACATCGAGGTTCGATTCAACGGTATCGGAGGAGGGGAAGAGTTTCCGGTCGTCTTGCCCCTCGTCAGAAAAGGAGCAGAACGATGAGGGGCACGGCTGCTAGGACTTTGGCGAGCACGTTGGCGTCTCTGTGGATCCTCGCTATGCCTGCCGCGGCGTCTAGCTATGATGACGCGTTCTCGAAGCTCAAGACGTTGGTCGGGACCTGGGATGTCGAGGGGGAAGATGGTCAGGTCACGTACGCCCTGACAGGTCGCGGGGGTGGAACCGTGATCGAGCGCTTCACGGGCGAGACGACGATGTCGACGTTCTATCATCGCGATGGCGACGCGTTGCGTCTAACGCACTATTGCAGCGCCGGAAACCAACCCAGGCTGAAAGCGGTGGGCTACGATCCGAAGACGAAGCGCCTCGAGTTCGGATTCGTCGACGTGACGAATCTGGCGAGTCCGGACACCTATTACACGCGCGGGCTCGAGATTCGCTTCGCGGATACGAACCGGATCGTCCTGGGGTTTACGGGCGTGGAAGATGGGGAGACAACCGTAAGCTCGGTGACTCTCATTCGTCGAGCGGACTAGCTCAAAGGAGCGGCGTCGGCCGGCGGGCGCCCGTCGACCCGGCGTCGGCCCTTGCACCGGTCAGGTCCGGTAGACTTCCGGGGCTATGACCGAACAAAGCCGCAGTGAGAACCGACTCGTTATCAAAGATCATCCGCCCTCGTTGCGGCGGATGATCGCCGTTCCTTTCTTCATTGGCGGCGGCTACTTCATCTATCACCTGATCGCCGCGATCTACGAGTACATCAAGGTCGCTAGCGCGGAGGAGTGGATCGGTGCCATTCCGGGGATGCTGGTGATGCTGCTCGTAGGTCTCGGGATCTCTTTTCCCGGGCTTTTTCTGGCGGCGGGGGAGACGCTCACGGTTGATCGGAGGCGCGGCGTCATACGCAAGAGAAGAGAGCTTGTCGGGCTCCACACTCCGGGCCTCCTCGTTCGGATCGACGAGGTCGAAAGGGTCATCTGCCGACAGACGACCAAAAAGCATATCGACCGCGAGCCGGGTGCGACCCAGGGACGCTCGACCAGCATCACGGTCTATCCCATGGATCTCGAGATGCAGAACGGCGAAACGACACGTCTCATCGAGTTTTCCGAAAAAGCGGCGGCCAAGACCGCCGCGAAATCGGTCGCGGACTTTGCGGCGCTGACCCTGGACGATCGCCTGTAGCGCTCGCCGAGACGACCTTTGACACGGCTCGTCGCAGCCGCGTAAGCTCGCGCGTCGGGCCATTCGAATCGGGGGGGAAGAGATGGGTCGTTTTTCCACGTTCGTCCTAGCTGCAGTCACAGCCTGTCTACTGGCGTTTACTTTCACCGGAGACTCCGGTGTTTCCGCATCCTGGGGGTCGCGGGATCACGGGTGCCGTCGGGCGCGCGGCCACAAGCAAGGGTTCTGGCACCACCGCGGTCACGATGGCCGCACGCGACGCGATTGTCGAGATCACGACCGGCGCCGCCACAAGCGACGCGATCAGGATCGTGACGGCGTGCGCGACGAGCACGATCTCTGCCTGGCGACACCCCGCCGCGCCCGCACCATCGCGGGAGGCTGCTCCGCAGTCGAGATCGTCGCGAATCCTGAGCGAATCGCAACGCGGTTTCGTGACGCGGCTGCGTCGGCACAGGCGGGCATTGACTCATCGGGAGGCTTACTGGGGCCAAGCAGCGAGCTCATCCGTGCGCGCCTCGACGACGCTCTGGAGTCGAGCGATGCCGGACTCGGGCTGATCGCGAACGGAAACGTTTGCCAGGGCGCGAAGCTCGTCGCGGAGGGCCGGGCAGCCGCCGAGGAGTCGAACCTCGCGGCCGGTGAAGCGATCGCAGCGCGACGGCGCGAGCTCACCCGAAAGGTGCCGCCGGATGTCACCGACGCCACCGCGGACGTCGTCGAATTTCACGAGCTCGGTTACCGCGCCGGACTCGTCGGCGCGGCTCTGATCGAGGCGCGGACCCTGGACGAGGCAACCGCGGCGACCTGCCAGGCGATCGACGGGAATTTGAGTGTTCGAGGCATCATCGCCTCGACGAACGAAGCGGAGGGCACGATCCAGCTTCGAAACGGCCGTACCTACGCTCTCACCGATCGCTCAGAAGCCGATGTACTGCACGAAGGCGTGCTCGTCGAGATCGCGGGAATTCGCTTCGGCGACGCTACCGGCGTCGTAGATAACCTCTTCTCCATCCCAACGGACATCGAGGCCGTTGCCGTGCCGCCCGAGCTGATCCGCTGCGCGATCTTCCAGATCGCTCCGTTCCAGCCGTTCAGCCCGCCGCTCGTGCGCGACCCCGACTACGAGCTCCACGACCCGAGAGCGTACCTCTCCCCGCATGGAAATCTTCGGCTCGAGGGGCCTATGCGACTCGGGGTACGAGACGGTGGATGCCGGACCCGGCCTCCGCGCGGAGTGCGCGGTCGATCGTATCGGTTCAGTATGAAGATCGAGTACCTCGATTCGACGGATAGCCAATTCCGCGTGATCGCGCACGACTTGACTGCCGACGACCACCCGATTCAGTTCAAACCATACGATCTGCCCACGCCCTCGTTTCCGACGCGGTTCGGGACGCTCCGCGTCACGGAGCAGGCCCAGTCCTGTCTCGGCGGCGGACGGCGCCAACGTTGCTCCGACGAGGTAGAGATCCGTCAAGTGACCGAATACACCGCTTTCCTGGTGCGGCGAGGAACCTACGCGAGCGTCGACTACGTAGATGACATCTACGAGATCGAGGACGGTATCCCGACCAGCTTCGACCAGGCGAGGATCAAGAATTTCTCGACGAATCTGGTCCCATTCGACATCCCCGTCGACTTCGTCGCCGAGGGCTACTCGACGGACGTGGGCCGGACGCTCCAGTTCGTCAACGGCTCGACCCAGCCGATCTTCGCGATCTACGACGACGAGTTCGACTTCGTCCAGGCTGACCAGCTCTTCAACCTCGAGTCGCACGGCACGACGAAGCGCTCGGGCTTGCGCTGGCCGCGGCTCGTCGGTCTCCGGAACGGGAGCACGTTTTGGTACAACGCCATCCTGCCCGACATCATCCATGACCGGATTAGCGAGTGTGTTGCTCCGCGAGACACGTACTACCGGCTCCCGTGGGCCAACGGAGTGTTGAAGGAGGTGGGCCAGGGCAATAACGGTCTCACCCACAACGGCGCGACATCACGCGCCTTCGATTTCACGATGGCGACGGGGACCCGAGTTCGTGCGGCCCGCGGTGGACGCGTGACCTGGTTTCAGGAGAACTTGACCGAAAACTACAACATGTTCGAGCCCACGACACCAAGTAACCAGCCGCTGACGGACCTCGAAATTTGGGGAAACACCATCCGCATCGAGCACGAGGACGGTACCGTCGCGTACTACATGCACCTCATGACCGATCAAGTGTTCGTCGACGTGGGTGAGCTCGTGCGTCGCGGCGATGTGATCGGGCGCTCCGGCAATACGGGGCATTCGAGCGGACCCCATCTGCACTACCAGGTCCAGGGAAGCGACGAAGATTGGGGGCAAACGATCCCGATCTCATTCCAGGCCCAGGGCCGGAACTGCTACGTGCCTCAGACCGAGGATAGGCCTGTGTCGAACAACGTGAACCCCTAGGGTACGGGCGCCCTCGAGCAGAATAGATCTAGCAGACAGAAACGCTACCGCTTCGCGCCCAACTGGATGCGTTCCGAAGTGCGCGGGTTGCGAGAGTGGCATGGAAGATCCACCACGGTAGGCTCCGCGGGAGTTGGCCACCCCGCAGTGGAGTCTGGTGGTCGCGGCCCGTCCTGATCAGGCGAGCCGCACTCGGGCGCGAGAAGCGCTCGAGAAGCTGTGCAGGGTCTACTGGTATCCACTCAATGCGTTGGTCCGTTACCGCGGGTACTCGTCCGACGAGGCCCAGGACCTGACGCAGTCTTTCTTGGCGCGAATCATCGAGACCGGGGGCTTCGCCGGCGCGGACCCCAAGCGGGGAGGTTTTCGTTCCTACTTGCTGGGCGCGATGAAGCACTTTCTAGCCAGCGAGTGGCATCGTTGCCGGACGGAAAAGCGTGGCGGAGGTGTGACATTCATCGACCGCTTGCCATCGACGCCGCCAGGGAATCCCGGTCTGAGACCACCCAACTCAACGGAGTCGCCGTAGCGGCGGTTTACAACATCACCATTAACTACCTCCTCCAGTAGCGCTCACATATGAGCCCGATAATAGGTCGGGTCAAACTGCGCCGCGGTACAGGTTCCTTGATTTATTGCGCCCGCTGGACGACTTGACGGCGACGACTCGCTAGGCCTCCTGTTGAGACGCGCATTCAAGCGATTCGAGAGTATTCAATTCGTTGTACAGCCGTGTGTGATTGACGCTAGACTTGGCGCGTCTTTTCTGCACGAGGGCCAATTTGGAGAACTCGGTAGCGACGCTGTCGGATGGCACCGCGCCTACCTGTCCGCCCAAGAGCCGTCACGTCTACGAGTCGCTTCCGTGGATGGCGGCGCTATCGATCGGAACCGGCGGCCTGTATTTGGCCTACTGGATCCATCGCGTCGCAAAGCTCGAAGGCGCAGGGGAGCGCTACCGATGGAGGCCGTGGCTGTGGGCGGTGGGCTCGATCATGAGCCCCATCGGTTGCGCGGTGCTCTATCTGTTCACGGGTTGGGTCCATCGAGACGCGGACAAGTTTGGCGTTCATCTCGTCATGCCGCGTGGGGGACCTGCCATCCTCTATGGGGCGGTGTCCGGTGCTCTGTTTTTCGGGCCGTGGTCGGTGTTGTGGCTCCCCACGATCCTTCTGACGCCGATTCCCTTCATATGGGTACAGCACGGCCTGAACCAAATTCACCTGGCGTCGAACGCTGAACGAACGCCCCGCTCAACCGCGGCGACCGGGCTTCGCTGGGCCACCGCACTTCTCGCCGCGCCGCTCGTACTCACCGTTGCCGGCGGGAACGATGCGCCGCTTGCGACGGCACTATTCGATTCGCGAGGCTCTGGAGTCTCGCTCGCGCTCGAGGGTGCACCGGTGAGCGTCGTCCTTCCTTCGGGATCATGGCGTCGAGTAGACGGCTATCTTGGCGACGGCGAGGCCGCGCTGGAGCTCCTTGGCCCCGGAGCGTCGACCTGGATGGTTGCCTTCACGATGCCGGCTTCGGAGGCATCCATCGGCTCGACCGTCGCTGCGAGGCGAGCCGTTATCGACGATGAACAGAGCATTCGCGAGTTTTCGGAACGTCGGTTCTTTCTCGAAGGCGCGGATTTGGTGCCAGCCTCGGTTTGTCGCTATGAGACCGGCTCTCAGTTCATTGAATCGGGCCTGTTCGTCGTCACGACACTTCAGCTGGAATCTACGGTGGTCGAGCTCATCGGCTTCACCGGCTCACCGATGGAGCACGAAGCCGAGGTTCTTTCACTCTTGACTGATGTACGTGTGGCCGCTGAGGTGGCATCCGAATGAATGCACGCACGACTCTCGCGGTGGCCGCGGGGCTATCGTTCGGACTCGGAGGCGGGGTTGGCGCGCAAGACCCATCGGCGACCTACCCCTGGCTTTCCTATCGACTCACGGCAGGGGGCGATCAGCCCGTCGCGCTCGGGCCGTTGGGTCTAAGCGATGACCGACGCAAAGAGCTGACCGCAGCCGGTCACGGTGCGGCCGAGCTGCTCAACAGACACGAGCTCGAGATAGGTGCTGATGTCATACGCGTTCGCACCGTCCGGGTCCGGCACTTTCTGACCGAAGAAGGGCTACGTCAGATGGGCAACTTCGAGTTCCGTGTTAGCGCCAATCGAACCGAGGCCGCGATCGAGGCCATGTACGTCGTCTTACCGGACGGAGAAGTCTTCGACGTCGCACGCGAAACGGTACAGATTTCGAACGACGCCGAGCCGGATATTTTTTCCGACACGTTTACCGTCACGGTTCCCGTGAGCCGGCTGGAAGTGGGGGCTACGGCGGTCTTGATCACGACCCAAGATCGGGTGATCTCGTCATGGCCGCTCCCGTGGTCCCACCTGTTTTTGACTCGAGGCGTCTCCCCGATCGAATCGTTCGAGCTGCGTATCGGTTGGGAGCCCACCGTCCCTAGGCCGCTCGTCGCGAATGGAGGTGAGCTCGAATGTGATGAGAGCGAAGCCTCGATCGCCTGTAGCTCCGGACCTCAGCCCGCCATCCAGTTCGATCCCGATATGTCGAGCGTTTGGGATGTGATTCCGCAAATCGTCGTGACGGGCAATCAAGACTGGGGCGAGATTGCGACGAGCGAGCTCGCGATCGTCGACGCTTCGCTCGGGGATGATGCAGGCGTGACGCCGATCCTCGAGCAGATCTTGGTCGGAAGCGAGAACGACTTAGACCGGCTCCGGCGCATCCATCGGTTCGTCGCCGACGAGATTCGGTATGTCGGGTTCGAGCACGGTGTCTCGGCGGTTGCGCCGAGGCCTGCGCGAACGACGCTCGCCAGACGCTACGGCGATTGCAAAGACAAAGTTGTCTTGTTCTTGGCTATGGCGCGCGCGGCCGGGTTTGATTCGCTGCCGGTATTGGTCGCTACCGACCGCTACGACGTCGGTAAGCTCACGGCACCCAGCTGGAAATACTTCAATCACATGATCGCGTGTGTCGACACGCCGGCAGCCCGTTTCGGTGCTGGGCTCCCTGCTCAAACGTGTATCGATCTCACCGCGCCCTATCTGAAGACGGGTGCATTGCCGGTGTCGCTTCTGGGGGCGGTGAGTCTCGATCTAACGGACGGCGTCGAGGCGCCCGGGACACTGAGCGCTCCCGAACATGGTTGGACGGTAGAGCTCGAGATGATGAACGAAGTCGGCTGTGGGGATGAGCTCACCGAGATGTTGCAGCGGACCTATGTCGGTTCCGCGGCCGGCGCGATGCGCGGCTTCTTGCTAGGGCTCACGGAAGACCAAAGGCTTCGTTGGGCGGAGGAGGGCTATCGGGAGGTGATGGGAGATACAGCCAGCCCGGAATTCGAGTTCAACGGACTCGACGACGCGGAGGCCGATGTCGTGATCGTGTCTCGCGCCGAATATCCGTGGTCGGAAGCGTGGAACGAAGTGTCGGAACCCGATATCTGGCTTCAAAGTATCGGCAGTGTCTACACCTCGGAGAATGCACACCACCCATACCTGCATTTCGGAGTGAGAGTAGAGAGCCGCGTTTCGTACCGCTTCTGCGATAGTCGCGAGCCACGATTCATCGGTGCGGCCCTCGACTTCGAGAGCGAGTTTGGCCGGCTGACCCGAAGCTACGAGATCGCCGATAATGAAGTGCGGGTGCGGACGTTGTTGGACGTTCCTCGCAAACGACTGGAAGTGGCGCGTCTCGAGCGCTACAACCGATTTCTCCTGGGCGCTCTTGGACAAACCGGTATTTGGTTCAGCGTGGAGCCGGTCGAGGCGCCCAAATGAGCGAGACCGAGGTTGCGGAAACCCTTCCTGCGCCCGACCCGGACGAGGCCGCGGGCGGAGTCTTCGCGGACCGGCTCGTCGATTACCTACTCCGCCCTGAACGTTTCTTTCTCTCGTTGCGCAAAGAGCGGGAGGAGAGCCACGCCTTCGGACTGAGCGTTACGCCGACGACCGATACCCATCTACTGCTGGTGGCCTGGGTCGTGGGAGTTGCGCACACGATCGACAGAGCCGATCGCATGTTGCTGCGGGAGCAAATCTCGTCGGGTGTTCTCACCGGCGCTGAGCTCCCGGGATGGCCCTCCCTTTGGGTTATGTTTCTCTTAACCGGGATACTCTCGGGCCTCGCGACTTGGTACATCTCCGGCTGGTGGTTTCGAGTGCGCCTTCGTTGGTCGGGCGCGGAGGACCCGGATCCGCACCTCGCGCGCACCGTCTACATGTGGGGAAGTTTCGTCTGGGCGGTGCCCATGGTGTTGTGGACGTTGGTGACGACCTTCAGCTACCCGGACTATCGAACCGCCTACCATACCGACGATCCGTTACCGTGGTTCTACTTAGGGTCCATTGGTTGGTCGCTTTTCATTGCGTATCGGGGAGCGACGACAGCGTTCGATGTGGATCCGAAGCGGGCGCGGATCTGGTTCGCTGTCTTGCCCTCCGTTCTCTACGGTGCCATCTTCATCGGCGGTGCGTTACTCGCGATTATCTGAGTCGGAGCGCCTCCGGGTATCGCCCCGCCTTGTGGATGAGACCACGCGATGGTCGGCGACGGGCGTGAGTTCTCGTGGTCGCATGTGTCTTCCAGTATGATGCGCTGTGATTCGCGTGGCCGGCATGAGGTTGGACCTGAGTTTGCTGATAGCGAATTGGCGACACGGCGTTCATCCCTTGTCCGGCGGGCGTAACGGGAGGTCGACAATGTGCAACGGTCGAGCAACTCATGCATCGCTGGTACTTGCGTTGTCCTTGGCTGAAGTTTGCGTCGCGCAAGAGACCGAGGTGACACCGGACCTTACCAAGATCGTTGGCGAAGGCGACTGGAGCATCGCCAATCGACAAGCAAAGGTCGTGGAAGAAGAGGGCCGCGTTTCGGTCTACTTTGCGGCCAAACCTGGCGACGGGGTTGCGTGGCTCGATGGCGTAGACCTCGCCAACGGAACCATCGAAGTCGATATCAAGGGAACGGACGTCAGGGGGCGAAGCTTTGTCGGCGTTGCACTTCGTGGAGTGGACGCGGAGACCTTTGACGCTATCTATTTTCGGCCGTTCAACTTTCGAAGCGAGGAGCGCAAAGGCCACAGCGTTCAATACGTCTCGCATCCCGACTATACGTGGAGCCGGTTGAGAGAAGAGCACCCGGAACAATACGAGAACCCGGTCGACCCTGCGCCTGATCCGAACGCGTTCTTTCATGCCAGGATCGTGCTCGAGGACTCTCAGATCAGTGTGTTCGTAAACGGGGACGAAGACCCGTGCCTCGTGGTGGAGTCCCTATCCGGCCGAAGTAGCGGCTGGGTCGGCCTGTGGACGGGTAATAACTCAGATGGAACCTTCGCCAACCTGAGCATCATCCCTACGGGAGGCTGAGTACTACGAGGCTCCTCTTAGGCCGCTCGAACGGAGGAGCTTGCTGTGACAGAGTTTGTGGAAAGGACCACCCAGCGGTTCTTCAGGAGATAGGAATGTGCGTTCGAAGCTCTCGAGTTTCTCTCTTCATCTTGATCCTTGTTGCGTTGGCGTCACCGAACGCGACGGCGGCAGAAAATGAAGAGAGGCCCAACATCGTTCTCGTTCTGATGGACAACTTCGGATGGGGCGAGATCGGCGTTTACGGTGGCGGCGTGATGCGCGGAGCACCGACGCCAAACATCGACGGCATTGCGCATGAAGGGTTTCAGCTAACGAATTACAACGTCGAGGCGGAGTGTACCCCGTCGCGGTCGGCCTTGATGACGGGTCGATACGGGAGACGGACGCGACAACGAGTGGACGGCCCGCCACGGGGTGTCTGGTACGGGATCACCAAATGGGAAGTGACTCTGGCTGAGATGCTGTCGAGCTCTGGTTATGCGACGGCGATCTTCGGCAAGTGGCATCTTGGCGACACGGAAGGTCGTTACCCCACGGACCAGGGCTTCGATGAATGGATAGGCCTTCCCAGGTCTTCGGACCGCGCGTTCTGGCCGGATAGCAACAGCTTCTCGCCCGGCAGTCATCCGAATGCCGTCTTCACGCGCATCATGTCTTCGACCAGAGGCGAAGTCCCGAAGGAGCACGAGGTCTTTGGTCGTGAGAAACGTAAGACGATGGATCGCGAGATTACCGACCACGCGATCGATTTCATCAAACGCAAGGCTACGGGTGACCAGCCGTTCTTTACTTTTGTCTCGTACACGCAGACGCATGAGCCCGTCGACCCGCATCCGGACTACTACGGCAAGACCGGCAACGGAAGCTTCGCCGACGTGCTGGCGCAGACGGACGACTATGTTGGGGAGCTCCTCGCCACGATCGACGATGCCGGACTCGCGGACGACACGATATTCATTTTCACGTCGGACAACGGCCGAGAGGGGGTGCCAAGGTCTTTCGGGTTCACCGGGCCGTGGCGCGGGGGGATGTACTCGCCCTATGAAGGCTCTCTTCGCGTTCCTTTCCTGATCCGCTGGCCGGGGAAAATTCCCGCCAGGCAAGTGTCCAACGACATCGTCCATCAGGTCGATCTGTTTCCCACGCTGGCCAGCATGGTGGGAGCGGATGTCCCAGCAGACCGCGTGATGGATGGCGTTGACCAGTCCGGGTTTCTGATGGGAAGTGCCGAACACTCATCGAGGGAGTCCGTCGTCATCTATATCGGTAACGAGCTATTCGGCGTGAAGTGGCGCAACTGGAAGCTGTTGCTAAAGGAGATAGACAGTAAGAGCTACGCGATCCGGAACATGGCCTATCCGACCATTTTCAACCTCCTCGTTGACCCGAAGGAGGAGGTGCCCGAGCTCAACTATCTCAATGACACGTGGATTGAATTCCCTCTGTACCAGGTGCTGGAGGATCACCTAGCATCGATCGAAGAAGACCCGGGAGCGCCGGACCCGTAAACGCTCGAAAGCGTGAGACGGGACATTCGTCCGTGCGGCGGACGGGTGCTGGTCTCAGCTTCGCTCGGGAGGGTGGTGCTCGTCCCGTAGGTGAGCGCGGACTTGCGGAAGGACCTCGTTCAAGCGGTGTCGGCTAACCGGGAGCACCGCTCCGTTTTTGAGAGTGACCCGATACGTCCGCCCCTTCCGGTCGATCCGTTCGAGATGCGCCGGGTTCACGGCGTGGGATCGGTGGATGAGCAGAAGCGCACCGGGAGCGCGTTCGACGACCTCACGTAGCGGCAGCGCCACTTCCGTTTTCTCCCAACCGGAGGCCCCGCAATGGTGGATGTAGCAGTAGTGATCTTCCACGCTGATGTGGCTGATGCGGTCGGCGTCGATGCGGATCTCGTGCTTGCCCGAGGCGACGTGGATGCTTTGGCCGGTCGGGGGCGACTCTTCACGGGTGAGCGCTTCGTTGAGACGTTGTAGCTCGACGAGCTCGTCCTGTAGCGCCCGTCGCGTGTATGCCTGGACGAAGACGTAGGTGACGAGCGCCCAGATGGGTAGGAGGCGCGGATATAGAAACCCGTGCTCGGCATTCGCGTTCGGGTGGAGCGCGAAGCGAGTGCTGTCGGCGATGGGCAGAAAGTAGCCGAGGTTGAACGCCAGGAAAGACATAGCCCAAAGGTGCCAGACCTGGATCCCCTCGAGGCCCGTTCGGTGCACGAGGAAGATCAGAAAGCCGCTCACGAGCAAAACACAGACGGCGTAGACGAGCGCGACCGTCAGCGAATGGACGAGGAGCGCCCGCAAAGGCTGCGCCTCCGGCATGAACTGGTGCACGAGCGACACCGACACGACCGTGGCGAAGAAGGTCCTGACCGCCAATCGGAGCTGGTCCGAGATATCGAGGTTTCGCGGGATGCGGGTCCCGAGGTAGCCCATGAGGCTCATCGAAAGAATTCTAAAGAATTGGGGCCGGCGACGGGAGTCGTTTCTGCGTGCCCCCCAGCCCATTCACGAAGCAATCGTGCCCACTCACGGGTTTTTCGCTTCGACGGCGTGATCGGACTCGTATGAAGGGTCAGGAGGCACCCATGAATGAATTCGCTGATTCCACGGTCGACAAGGGGCTGCGGGCGTCCGCTTGGCTCCTCTACTGCGTGATCGTTTTCGAAATCCTGTTCATGATCTCGCCGTTCGCGCTGTATTACTACTCCGTTTACTCCCTGCCCTTGAACTGGCTTCAACAGAGTGGCCATACCGCCTGGCTCACTCTTCATATCCTTCCGCACTTCGCGTACACCGAGAGCTTTCTGAGCAATGCGCTGCTTCTCGTCGCGTGGCCCTTGATCCTGACGGGGCTGGCTTTCTTCGTGGTCGGGTTCGTGCAGATCTATTGGGCCAAGTTCACCGGCAAGCCCGCCGTCGAGGTCGGTCTCTATCGCCACATCCGTCATCCGCAATATGTGGCTCTGGCGGTCGTGGGGTTGGGAACGACGCTCTATTGGTCACGGTTCATCGTGCTCATCGCCTATGTGACCATGCTGTTTCTGTACTCCTTCCTTGCGGTTCACGAAGAAAGCGTGTGTGTCGCGAAGTTCGGGGGTTCCTACCGCGCCTACCAGGACAGGACTGGAATGTTCGTGCCGAGGAGCTGGCTCCGTCGCGCCCCGAAGCTCGACTGGCTACCGCGGGAGCGCTCGAGGCGTAGAGCGGTGCTCGGCCTCGTCTACCTTGCAGTCGTCTCGGCCACGGTGTTGCTTGGGTTCGGACTCAAGCGCCACGTCGTGAATCAGCTCACCGTGAGCTCCGTGGATGAGACGGTGCTCGTCGCTCTTGCGCCTACGTCAGCCGAGAGCCTGGCGCGCATTCAGAGGATCTTGAGCCGTGACGAGGCGTACCGCGAGAAGAGGGCTCGATTTCTTCCGAGCCGCGTTCTGGGCTATGTGGCGCCCACCAGCTGGACGGTGCCGGAGCTCGGACTGCGGCCGCCCACAGGACACCGACATTCGGGGATCGCGGAGCTACTGCATCCCACGATCCACGGGAACTCACTAGAGTTCGATGGCTCTCGGTTCACCGTGTTATTGACGGAGCCCGTGCTCGGTGACGCCGATGTTAACGGCGCGAAGCTGGTACGCGTGACTCGAGGCTACATACCGAAGCTGAAGGTAGACATCGATCTCGCATCCGGCACCGTGTCGAGTATCTCCGAAGACCCCTATCAGAGTCAGTGGAAGGGAATACCCGTGCCCGTCTATTGAAGAGGGCCCGGTGTCACGTCCTATGGGTGAGGATATAGTGCGGTGTCTGGCTTTGACCATGAGGATCTGAAACCGGTGCATAGAACGTTTCGTGTGTTGCACTTCGTTTGGGCGCTCCTCTGCGCTGGTGTGAGTGCGTTTCTCGCGTCCGTTGGTGGCGGTCATCCGCCGCCGATCGTCTTCGTGCCGGTCGTTCTGGTCGCGTGGGCGATAGGCCATATCGGGCTGTGGGTGGGTGTCGCTCTAGCCCCACGTGGGCACCCTGCGCGACAGGGCACGCGCTGGCCACCAGGGGTGGGTGTGGTCCTGGCAGGGCTCGCGGCGATGACGATGCTGACTCTGTTTCAGCTCGCGGTGTCGGTACAGCTCGGGAGGTTCTATCCTTACCGAGGATCGCTCTGGTTTCTCATGCTGGGCGCGGGTGCGGTTCACGCGCTCGCACTCGTTGGGATGTTGTTACGCCAGGGCTGGGCGCGGGGCCTGTCAGCCCTGACGTGCTTCGGCTGGAGTGCGTTAATGGTGAGCCAAGTGATCGAACAGCTCTCGAACGGGCGTCCGGTGTCTGCCGGTGACGGAGCACTCGCCCTCGTGTTGTTTGCCTTTCCCGCGGCGTTGGGGCTCCATCTCATGTTTTCGGCTCGTGTTCGAGAGTTTTTCGAGCCGAGCTGCTAGTCTAGTCGAGTGAAACTTCTCGCGGTGGTGCTCGGTCTCGTGCTTTCCCTATTCGGTTGCGCAACCGACACCGGCTGGACGGATCTGCACTCGGTCGATGAGCTGAGAGACGCGTTCAACCGGGACCAAGGCTATGTACGCGTCGTCCTCATTCTCTCGCCGACGTGAGGCGCGTGCGTTCACGGAGCCCGGTGGGTCCAAACGAATATCCTCGATGCCAAGCCTGACGCCAAGCTCCGCGTCTACGCCATCTTCTTCGAGGTCGTCACGGGCGACGCGGGCGCGAAATTCGAGGTGGACCCACGAGAGCTTCTCGACGACCCGCGCGTGACGCTCTATTGGGATGAACGACGGGTTACGGGTCATTGGTTCGATGAGAACGTGACCCTTCAAGGGAAGCGTACCGGCGAGAAGGATCGTTTCGAGTGGGATGCGTTCATCTTGTATGGGCACGAGGCCGAGTGGTCAGAGTCGCAACCGCAGTCCGTCAGTTGGGGACGCCCTATCGTTCAGGAAAAGGAGCGTTTCCGACAGGACTTGGAAGGCGCGTTGGCCCGCGCCGGAGACTGACGAGAAGCTCCCTCACGGCCGCGCCTTCGATTGGATATACCAACTTCATCTCGATGGTTGACGTCTTGTCGCCCTTGCGCTCGACACCATCGTTGCTAGAGGATGCCTCTCAGCAGGGAGGTGAACCATGCCCGGAGGATCCGACTACCAGGGCCCGGCCGATGCGCTAGACAGGTACACGTCGGTGGTGGACTCGAGCGCCGCTAACGTCGACGTCAAGGGTACCAAGAACCCTTACACGTCACGGAATGGGCATATGTTCAGCTTCCTCGATGCGTCGGGCGCGATGGCGCTGCGTCTATCGGACGATCTGCGAGAAGAGTTCGAGGCGAAATACGAGAGCGGGCCGGTCATCCAATATGGAAGCGTCATGCGCGGCTATGCGTCGGTGCCGGACGTTTTGCTCGCGAAGACAAAGGAACTGAGCAAGTGGTTCGACCGCGCGCACGATTGGATTGGCACGCTCGAAGCCAAGCCGACCACGAGGAAGAAGTGATTTCCGGTTCGACCGTTGACTGAATTCGACGTTAACTGAACGTGAAATGGTGAGTTGCTCCAGCTGCGGTGCGGGTACGGACCCCAAGGGTCTCCTCTGTCCGGCTTGCGGACAGAGGATCGACGAAGAGATCATCTCGGACGAAGAGCGCGCGCTCATCGCACGGACGTCTGCGGGCGCCGACCGCGACGACGCGTCAGATGCGATCGCTGACTTTTTGGAGCGCTATCCGAATAGCCCACGAGTCGACCATGTCCGCTTGACGTTGCACATGACGCTGATGAGCGCCGCGCTCGCCAAGACCTCGAAACAGGGTGCGAGCTTTCGGGAGCCCGGGGCCGAGTGGCTTAATGTGGAGGCCCTTAGCCTGGCCAGCAAAATTGATAAGGATCTGCCCTTCCGGCTTGTGAACGACCGTCCAACCTCCCTTCGCGTCATCGTAGAGCGCGAGGACACCGTGCGCGAAACCGTGGTGGGTCTTCGGAAAGTGATGACTGACTGGCTTCGAGACCTGTGCGACGCGAGCCAAGCGGAGGCCGCGACGCTGCGGGAGCAGCGGACCGGCCCCGCCACCGGGGCGGAAATAGACCAACGACTAGATCTGCTTCGAGAGACCGTTCAAGAAAGAAGATACGAAGAAGCGCTGTCAGATCTCGTGGAGCTCAAATCGATTGCTCCCGACTCGTTGGAAGTTCGGCGGCTGCTTGGTGAGACGTACTGGGGCCTCGAACGTGGACCCGAAGGCCTGAAAGATTTGTTGTACGGGGCGTATCTCGAGTCCGGCGACGACGAGATCACCAAGTACCTCGTGCTCGTCCTGACAGGTTTGGGCTTGTTCCCGGCAGCACGAGACATCGCCGTCCACTACGAACGATACGGGTCGCCGAAGAACCCGGATGTCGTACGCGTCGTCTCCCAACTCGAGAGGGTTTCTCGGGTGGTCACGGCCATGGTGATTGGGCAAGTCGTCCCGCCACGGGACCTCGATGCCGGGCGGCGAGACCTCATCGATGATCTTGAAATCGAGGAGCGCGATTGGCTGGCCCTGCCATCGGTGGGCGCGATTCTCGAACGAGCGCGTAAAGCCCCGGCCGTTTTTCTTAGCTACCGGCGCGCGGACTCTGCCGGTCTCGTAGGTCGATTGGAGCTCGCACTCCGCGAGCGCGTTCCTGGTTTGTACGTCTTTCGGGACTTCAACAGCATCGCGCCTGGTGCGAAATTCGCGGACGCCATTGAGCGCGCTCTCGACCGCAGCGCAGTCTTTATTGCGGTCATCGGCCCAGATTGGGCCGGAAAGAGAGCGGACGGAACGCGTCGGATCGACGAGGAGAAGGATTGGGTCCGCCGCGAGTTGGAAGCGGCTGTCATGAAAAGGGGAGGTGTCGTCGTTCCGACGCTCGTGGGCGGGGCAAGGATGCCACCAAAGCTGCCCGCGGGACTCGTATCGCTTTCCGCCCTGCAGGCTTACCCTCTCAGGCAGCATCGCCTCGACACTGATATCGGCCGGCTCGTCATCCGCTTGGGTGAGCTTCTCGAGATCCGAGTTCCCGAGTCGGAGTCGCCAGACGCTCTCGACGTCATCGAGAAGCTGTTGAGCGAGTTCGGCGCCATTCTCGCGCAGAAGGACGGCATTGAAATCGGTTTTAGGAACGGGGAGCGGTGGTGGGGTAAGGCGCGTCTAGAGCTTCTCCGGGTTGCCAGCGGCACAGAGATCCCAGCCGAGGTGGCGCGACTGGATGCTCGGATACTGGCAGGCCGCTACGGCGAGAGTGAACGCAGCGGTGTGATGCTCGAGGTGGGGCTCTCCGTCCAGGCGATGAAGGCTCTCGTTGCCTCACCGGAACGGATCGCGCAGATCCGCACCGAGGAACGACGTCAGATAGAGGAGAGCCCGGGAGGGCTCTACATCCACCCGGGAATCAACCTCAAACATTTCGACGCGGATCAGGGCTCATGGATCTGCGAGGTCGAAGGCGCGGACATGCGGTTTAGTCTCGAGTTCACGATCCGTGACGACGCCACCGTGGTTGGAGTCATGCAACGGCGCGTGGCGGGCTGGTTCGGTGATCGCAGTCGCCGTGCCAAGCTCACGGGAACCTACCGCCTTCATATGCACCACCCGCCGAAGGGAGAGTGGGCCTTCGGGGACGCCCCGACCTTTGTGGTCGGCCTTGAGTTGAGCGGGGTCTTGGATGGGTCTGATCCCTTCCAGCTCGTCATACCTACGCAGAGTCAACCCTGGGATTTCGAGCGCGGAAAAGCCCTTGGATATGACGGTACTGACGAGGATGGGCGCACCTACACGCTCACACCCGTGTGATTCCGTCGCGTTCGTAGACTCCAGGGCGCACGCCCAAACCAAAGCGCTCTCGGCGCGTGGTCGCACGCAGCGAGGCCCAAGACTCGAAACTAAGAGTGGGAGATCAACTATCCTTGCTTCATGAAAAACAGGATGACTCGACGACAGTTCACCCTAGGCTCGACGGCGGCCATCAGCGCGCTCGCAGCGCCGAGCGCGAGCGGTGGGATTGCGGGACAGAGCGACGCTCAAAAAGCCGACAGCTTTGAGCCGCTGCTAGTTCCCGCAGGCGAAAAGCGCTTTGGCTATCGAACGATCATCGACTCGACGGCGGTCAAGCTCGATATGCCCGTTGGCGTCATCAACGGCAGCGAATCGGGCCCCACATTGGTCGTCACCGGTGGCCTCTATGGCACCGAGTATGCTGGGGTCGAAGCCGCCTCCCGGTTGTATCGAGACACCGAAGCTCAGGGGATGAAAGGGCGTCTCATCGTAGTCCCCGTGGTGAACATGTCGAGCTTCCAGTTTCGAACGCCGATGTTCAAGCTGAGTGCCGGTATCAGTCCCATGGACGGCAAAGACCTCAACGGCGTCTTTCCCGGCAGAGCCGACGGCACGATCACCGAGATTCTGGCGTGGCATCTGTTCCAGGAGTTGATCGTCGGTGCCGACGCTCATATCGATCTACGTGGTGGCGACCTGGCGGAGTCGCACCTGGTTCATAGCATCCATCCCGTCAGCGGCGATGAGCGAGTGAACGGAGTGAGTGAAGAGATGTCCCGCGCGTGCGGCTATGAGTACTACCAACCGCGGATGCCGCGAGAACGGAGCCTCGTCTACGAGGCGTCCGTCGCCGGTGTTCCGAGCATCATTACCCAGAGTGGCTTGGGATATAAGACACAGCCGGACGAGAGCTTCATCGAAGGCCACATCAGCGCCGTAACCAATGTAATGAAGTACTTCGAAATGATTTCAGGCGCGCCCACGACGCCTGTGCGTCAACGCCTACTGGCGATGGACTTCGACCAGGTGCGGGCCAAGGTCGCTGGGGTCTTCCAGGGCTTCGTGGACCAGGGCGATATTCTGAATTCTGGCCAGCGGATTGGGGTCGTGACAGACCTCGACGGGAGCGTCCTCGATGAGCTTTATTCACCTATCGACGGGGTCGTCCATGAACTTCTCGTTCGTCGAGTCGTGTTTCATGGAGACCTGCTTTACAACTTGGTCCAAATCGTAGGATAGAAAACCACCTGCTATTCGGGCGCCGTGCCGGGGAACTTGCCGAGCACGCGGTCACGGACCCAGGCCGGGTCCCACCACTCGATCGGGTTCACCGGAAGACCCCGAATGAGCGTGGTGAAATGTAGGTGGTCACCGCCTGCGAGCCCCGTTTCGCCGGTGCGCCCCAGGGGGTCTCCTTTGTCGACGGGCTGCCCTTCCGTCACGTCGATCACGGAGAGGTGGCTGTAGAGGCTCATCAATCCGCCGCCGTGATCGAGCACGACGGCATTTCCATAGATGCCGAAGTAGCGGGCCAGGACGACCACGGCCCGATTCGCGGCCGGGACCGGCGCGGAGCTGACGGAAGCGAGGTCGAAGCCGAGGTGATCCTGCTGGTCGACCTTCTTGCCGTCGAACATGTAGGTGCGACGATCGGCGAACGAGGACGTCACCTGACTGTTGGGTAGCTGCACGAAGGCGTTCTCCCACAAAAAGCCCTCGCGAGAGGCGCCGCCGAGCTCTTTCAACGACTCCGCATTCTGCGCGCGCAGCCCACCGTTGAGAGCGAGGTAATTCTGGAGCAGGTCCCCTTGGTCGGAAATTTCAGGCGTGCGCGCGAGTATCTCCGGCACGACCTTCTGCAGGAACCCCGTGCTCAAGCGGATGGTGTCCGTGGGGAGAGGACGCGGGAAGAAGCGCTCGACGAATGAGACCCTCGAGGCGTTCCCCAGATTGTCCTCGACGACGAGCTGGATGTCGTCGGGCTCCGAGAGCTCATAAGGGACGCCGTAGAGGGCGTAGCGCGCCGTCGGATCGCTGTCATCGATCGCCGCGCCCGGGAAGAACCACGAGCCGGCCTCGACCCCGTCACGCGCGTCGGCGGCGAGCGCCCGCTCCCCGACGCGGTAGACGACGAGCCCGCTGCCGCCCTGCGCCGCGTAATTCTGGCGCGAGGTAACGCCCAATTGCGGCGGAGTCAGGTGCACCGGAAACGCGCGGTCCGCATACGAGGCCCGTGGACCCAAGAACAATGCGGGCGCACCGTCGGCCGTGGCAGCGAGCGTCACAACGCCTTCCGAAAGCCCCTGAAACGTCGAGGGGCTGAGCTGGACTTCCAGCTCTATCTCTCGCTCGCGCTCCCTCCAAAACGCCCAGGCGTCCGGCACTGGCAGTATGCGCTCGTCGAGGAGGACGCTGCGCCCGTCTTGAGACGCTTCGACACGGACCTTTGTAACGCCGCGGGAAGCGCTCGCGTACACGGTGACGGTCGTTCCGCCTTGGCCCACTCCGGGACGATCCGGCTCGAGCCGCAAAGCCGGCGCCTGACCTGGCCAGAAGAGGATGTAGAGGATGCCGACGAGGAGTCCGGCAAGGAGGCCGTACCGCAAAAGTTTGACCATGACCCGGGATTGTAGCCCGCGGCGCTGGCTCGCTCGGCTAGCGAGTGATCGTGGACTCGAACAAGTCCAGCAATCGGTCGGCGTCGACGCCTTCGCAGACGTTGACGCCCGGCGCGTCGCTCCATGGTTCCCACTCGTCAGCGCGCGGCCCGGTAGCGGCGATCGTCTGGCCTACCGCGATGCCCTCTAGTGCCACTCTGACGCGGGCTTCGTGAGTCTCGAACAGCGTTCGGTCGATAACGAAGGCGACGGCAGAGGGATCGTGAACATAGAATCCGCCGGTCACGCCGATCGACTCGTAGAAGCTTCGGTAGAAACGGGTGATTTCCCAGATGAAGCCTCCCACGACTTCGTCGTCCCCCGCGATGCGCCGTAGTCTCTCATCGGTCAAACGAACTTGCGTGGTGACATCGAGTCCCACCATCGTCAAGGGCCAGCCCGCCGTGAACACGATATCGGCGGCGTGCGGGTCGCCACCGATATTGGCCTCCGTTACCGGCGAGACGTTCCCCGGCACCGAGACCGCGCCTCCCATGATGACCACTTCTCGGACGAGCTCCGTCAGTCTCGGCTCCTTGTCGAGCGCGCGGGCCACATTCGTCATCCGCCCGACGGCGATCAACGTCACCTCGTTCGGGTGGGCCCGCACCGTTTCGATGATGAAGTCCGCTGCGCTCGTCGGAATCGCTCGCCTCGACGGCGGGGGAGCGTCTACGTTGCCCATGCCGTCCGCGCCGTGTACGAAGTCCGGTGGGGGGCGAAGCGGTATCACCCGCGGCTTCGCTGCGCCTTGGGCTACCGGGATGTCCTTGCCGCTCACCTCGACGAGTCGGAGCGCGTTCGCTGTTCCGGCGTCGACGTGGGCGTTTCCGACCACCGTCGTGATCCCGAGTACATCGAGCGCGTCGGAGCGGAGTGCGAACAAGATCGCCATGGCGTCGTCGATGCCCGGGTCCGCGTCGATGATCACTTTGGTGGGCTGTGCCGCGGCGGGTAGTGCCGTGAGGAACAAAAGGAGGAGTGAGGCGCCGTTTCGTAGGGTGTGCATACGGACTGTTGCTCGCCGGCTGATGTCGCACATTGCGACGTCTTCTATTTCGTTTCGGTTATCTTTCGATGGCGACGCTGACACTGGCTGGGCCACTCTCATCGAGCCCGTAATAGGTGACGGTCCCGACATTTCCGTCGAAGCGCGGCCGTTCCAGCATGATGCCGCCGGGTTTGAGCGGACGGATGGTACCCATGTTGCCCAAGGAAAGGATGTCGCCCACCTTCAGGCGGCGCCCCCTCTGGAGTAGACGGTCTCTGATCGCGCGTACCCGGTAGATGGGCTCGTACGCATCCCGAATCTCGCCTTCACCCAAGACCTCGCCGCGCTCGTTGGTCATTTGGTAGCTGAACGAGTTCAGCCGATCCAGACCGGCTCGAGTCGCCGGAATCGGAATGAGGTCGCCGAGGATTCCGTTTCGAAAATCGTAGTTGGTCGCGACTTCTGCAAACTTGGAGCCGCCGCTTTCGGTCGCCAAGATATCCGGCATCTCGATGAAGGGGCGGAATCCATTCAGGGCTTCGAGAAATTCGAGATCCGTCTTCGCCTCGTTGATCGAGTCGCTGCCGACTTCGGCGGCGAAATCGGCCTCGACGAAGCTGAAGTTGCAGCAGTGGATGGAAACGCCGTGACCACTTGGGTTCAGTCCGTTCGAGAACATGATCGCGGTGACGGGGCCGGACGACCCATCGACCGGGCCGTCGTCATACATGCCCGCCTCGAACGTGCCGACCTTGTAACCGCCCACGGTACCCTCCGTGGGCATGAGCGCCTCCACGTAGGCATCGGCGATGCGATACGCCTCGTCCTCCGTCAAGCTGCCTTCTGGGATGGGGCGGATCGCGGTCGAGGTCTTGTAGCTCTTCACGAAGGCATCGACGAGAGCTTGATGCGCGGGGGGCAAAGCATCGCGTGCCGGCGTGCTCTGGGGGTGGCCAATACCGATCCCGCCTGTGAGCGCACAACATAGGACCCAAATGGGGGCGGACGGAGCCGCGATTCGAACCATGGTGAGGGCGAAGTATAACCAGCCCGTCAGCACTCCGGATAGTCACGCTCCGCCGGAAAGTCGTCGGTTTCCAATCGATCGTGGTTCCGCGTGAGAATACCGTCCGTGGAACGGACAATCGCAGCTCGCCCAAGGGGGGCCGTTTGGAACGTTGCCACAATCGTCGTGCTAGGCCCGGTTTTGCTCCTCGCGTGGAACGTGGCCTCCGACTTCGGGACATCTTGGGACCACTCACACCAATGGAGCTTCGGCAGAGCGAGCTTGCAGCTCGCCGAAGGCGCGCTTGCGGGCGATGACACCGCAATCTTGGAAGCGCTTCCGGCGCGGATGCGAGGTCATATCGAGAGCCACGGACCGTGGCCGGACCTCGGCTACGTCTGGTTAGCGCAACGCGTCGGCGTCGACAGCGAACGCGACGAAATTCTTTGGCGGTATCGTCTCAACTTCTCGCTTTTCTGGGTCGGCTTGTTGATCGCCTACGCGCTCTACCAACGGGAATTCAGAGATCGATTCCGTGCCCTCGTCGGAGTCGGGTGCCTCGTGGTCATGCCGCGGGTTTTCTCGCACGCGTTCTACAACACGGTCGACATTCCGTTTCTGGTGTTCTTCACCGCGGCCACTTACACCCACGTTCGTGTCCTCGAGCGGACCTCCGTCGCTAGAATCGTCACGCACGCGCTCGTGTGTGGCCTCCTGGTGTCGACCCGTGCGGGTGGACTCCTTCTTCCGGCACTCACCGGCGCGCTCCTCACCGCACGCCTTATCTCCGATCCCCGTCCTCTTCGACCGAGACTAGGCGCGCTCTGCCTATTCACGTTGGCGACGCTCGCCTCCGTCTTCGTGCTCTGGCCGTATCTGTGGACGAATCCAATCGAACGCGTTCGAGGCGTGCTGAGCGCTGCGCTCCACATCTCTTGGGATCTCCAGGTTCTCTACTTCGGCGAGCTGACCGCGATGCAAGACCTCCCTTGGCATTACACGCCGGTCTGGATCGCCTTGACGACCCCGCCAATCTACTTGCTGCTGGCAGCCCTCGGCGCCGGCAAGACGGTGGCTCGGCTCGCGGACTCCGGAGTGTCTCGGGTCGAGCGCGAATGTAACCTGAGCTTTCTGTTTCTCCTTCTCGTACCCATTGCGCTTCCGATCCTGCTTCAGTCGCCCCAGTACGACGGCTGGCGCCATCATTTCTTCTTGTATCCGCTGATCGTCCTGATGTTGCTGCGGGGGACGACTTCTTTTAGGCGAGGAGTCAGTCGGAGCAGAGTCTCGACACTTCTGGGAGGCGCACTCGCGGTGCAGATCGTCGTAACCACCGTGGATATGGCTCGGCTTCATCCTCAACAAGGCGTGTACTTCAATGTGCTCGCCGGTAGCCGCGATACGATGCGTCATCGTTTCGAGCTGGACTACTGGGGGCTGGCCTATCGAGAGGGACTCGAGCGAGTCCTCGCCCGCAAGCCCGCAAGCGCAGAGCTCCGCGTTCAGGTTGCGACGCCCCCGGGGCTGTCCTCTGTATCGCTCCTGAAGCCGCATGAGCAGGCACGGCTCGTCGTCACGGTCAGCCAACATCGAGACGCCTACGACTTCAGTAGCCCCACGGACTATTTCTTGACCACCTACCGGTGGCACCCGGGCGATTACCCGTTGACGAAGCTCGATAGCGTCGTCGTCGATGGGATGGAGATTCTAGGTATCTACCGCGGCGCAGACGCCCGCGGGAGCGCAGACATCCGCGATCGCGAGTGACGTGGTATCGGAGCCGAGAAACTCAGGGGTTCGAGCCCGGCCAGGCGCTCCACCAGTTGCGAAAAAGCTCCCACTGCGAGCGAATCAGCTCACTTTGGCTTGGACTCAGCGCATCGGATTCGTTGAAGTGATGTTCGTAGCCCGGGTTGCCCTCCAGGGCCATCAAGGCTTTGTAAAAAAGGACGAGGTCTGGGCCTTCGTCGAAAGTGGAGAGCACTCGCAGGGCTTCTTCGAGCTCGAGTGCCAGCCGCCGTGACTCTACGTCTCCCGCCGCGGCTCGTTCGCACAAGTCGATCAAGCGAAGGGCCTCTTTGGGGAGGGCGTTTCCCACACCGGTGATCGTGCCGACCGCGCCGCAGCGAACGTAGCCGTGAAACACTTGAGTGTCCACGCCGACCATCAAGACGAGCTCCGTATCCGCCCCGGTGATGTGCTCGGCCGCGTAGCTGAGCGAATCCGCCCCGCCGAACTCTTTGAACCCGACCAAGTTCGAGTGTTCGCGACGTAGCTCGAAGAACAAATCGGCTTTGGTCTCGAAGCCATAGTAGGGGCTGTTGTAGATCACTGCCGGAAGATCCCCTCCGGCGGTCAAGATGCCGGAGAAGTGCGCGCGCTGCGCCGCTGTCGAGGTCCCTCGCGACAAGACCCGGGGAATGACCATGAGTCCGGCTGCTCCGACCTCGTTTGCGTGGGCAGCGTGAGCCGCGGCTCGACTCGGATTCTGAGCGCCGGTGCCGACGACGACCGGGATCCCCGCTTCGGTGAGCCGGCGAACGCCTTCCTGCCGCTCGGCGTCACTGAGGAGCGGCCAATCGCCCATGGAGCCGCAATAGACCACTGCGCGCATCCCGGCATCGATGAGCTCGCGACCCTTGCTGACCAGCGCCTCGAAATCGGGCGTACCGTCAGCAGAGCACGGCGTCATCAGCGCCGGAATACACCCTCGAAAAACACTCGTGTTGTCGACCATGGTTCGTTGGACCCTCTACTGTTTCGAAATAGAGCGAGGTTGGTTCGTCCCCGCGCTTGTTAGAACATCGTGTTCGCGTTCGCCGATTGAGTCGGGATGACCTGTAGGACGTCCCAGTGCTCGACTACTTTGCCATCGTCATCGAAACGAAAAATGTCGATGCCGGCATAGTCATGGTCGCCGGGCCACTCCTGGTGGCAGTGGAGGACGACCAGATCGCCTTCGGCAATTGCTCGCTTGAAGTGGACTTTCTTGCCGGGATACTGGGCGTTCATACGTTCGAAATACTCGATGAAAGCTTGTTTCCCATCTCCGACTTCCGGGTTGTGCTGGATATACACGTCCCCCGCGTATCTCTCGATAGCGCGGCGCGGCTCACACTGGTTGAACATCAGGTCGTAGAAATCCTGCGCATTTTGCTTGTTGTTCTCGAGCTGGCTCATCGGTGGTCCTCGTTCGAGCAATCACTATCGGATTGCTCAACGGAGCGGATGTCGGAGAGATTGTACGTCTTGGAGGCCGAACGCGTCACTCCCTGATCGACTCAGTCATCCGCCTGGACCTGCGCGGGACGAACGGCAGCAGTTTGCCGCTGTTCTCCGTAGGGTCGGTACGTTCTTCGAGTTCGACGAGCACCCGCCGTCGTTCGCTACCCACGGCAAGAGCGGCCGCCGGGGGAGGCGCGAGTTCGTCGCCGATAGCCGCGTGAAAGGCGGCGGTATCCGCTAGTCGGTTCGAATCGATGAAGCGAGCTCGACGTCGGTGGATCGTGGCCAACCGGCCATACCTGTCGGCAAGGTAGAGGTGGACGTGAGGTTGAAAAGCGTGGCGTCCCGTGGGGTTCGCGAGCCACATGAGTACGCGTGTGGTGATAATCTCGAGCCAAAGACAAACGAGGGCTCTTAGCGAGAGGTCTTCGTCCTTTTCGAGCCGAGCAGGCATCTACTTGTGATCCCTTGGGCTGGTGAAATCACGATTCGCGTGAGTCCATGTTCGCACTGACCCGTATCACCCGCAAACCCGCGAGATTGCACCCGTACACTTGCGCGAGACCGGCGTTGACGGTTATTCGTGAGTGCGGCGTCATGACGTCGTTCATGTGAATTTCACGAGGAGTGAATCAGGATGCATCTAGGATTGATTGGCGGGATCGGTCCCGCAGCGACGGAATTCTACTACCGGGGACTCGTGCGGGCTTACGCCTCGCTCGGGCAAACTCTCGATCTCACGATCGTCAATGCGGAGTCCGCCACTCTGCTCGCGAACATGGCGAAGGGTGCGGGGGAGGCGCAGGCGGAGGTCTTCTTGAGCTTCGTGAAGCGCTTGCAAGACGCCGGGGCCGACGTCGCCGTGGTGACGTCTCTCTCCGGGCATTTTTGCATCGAGGAGCTGAAAGCTATTTCTCCACTGCCTGTCATCAACGCGCTGCCGGCGCTCGATAGGCATTTTGACGAAAAAGGGCTGCAGCGCGTGGGGCTGCTGGGAACACGAACCGTTCTGGAAACGGGGCTGTATGGCGGCATCCGCTCGGCGGAGATCGTGATTCCGCAGGGCACGGACCTCGACACCACGCACGAGACCTATGTCGCGATGGCGTCTGCGGCGAGCGTGACGGAGCAACAACAGGAGACCCTCATCGCGATCGGAGAGAAGCTGTGCCGCTCCCAAGGTGCGGACGCCGTGGCGCTCGCGGGAACGGACCTGTTCTTGGCGTTCGACGGGATGGATTGCGGCTACACGGTGATTGATTGTGCGCGGGTCCACATCGACGAGATCGTCTCGGTCGCCGCTCAGGGGAAGCCGGTCTAGAACGTTTGAGTGAACGTTCGTTCCGCCTTGTCGGTACTATGGGGCATGGGATGGAAACGACGCCGGGACGCGTGGCGAAAGCGGCCTCAGCCCCGCTCGAGGCGCAGCACCGCGATGCACCGTGGTCCTTATTCCAAGATTCCGGGGACCCCCGCCGGCTCCGAGATCGACCTGTCGTCCTCGGGGCGCGTCGTGACCAGTCCACCTTGGTATCGCTCGAAGTGGATGCTGTTCCTCCCCGTGGGCATCGTCGCCTGGCTGATCTTTTGGCCGCTGTTGCTCCAGGGCGGCACATGGGTGTTAGTGTGCGCTCTCCTCGTTTGGCTCATCTATCGAACGTGGCGCCCGGTGTGATGAAGGAATTTTGCGCCCCTCGCAAACCCCTGGCCGAGTTTTGTCGTCATAACGGCGTGCGCACCTACCCGAACACGCTTACGAAGGGACCCCGATGTGGAGTGATGTAGTCCAAGACGTTCGCTACGCGCTTCGTTCCGTCCGGCACAACCGCGGCTTTTTTGCGACCGCCGTCCTGATCATTGGCATGGGCGTGGGCGGCAGCACCGCGATCTTCAGTGTCGTCAATCCGCTCCTGCTGCGACCGCTACCGTTCAGCGAGCCGGAGCGGCTGGTCTGGATCTCTCTGAACGCCACGGGAGGACTGTCGTCGGTCACATCTCGAACCTCGAACCTCCACGACTACCGGCGGATGAACACCTCGTTCGAGCAAATGAGCGGCTATTTCGCCTTTTTCGACTACGGGAGCTTCAACCTTACGGGCGACGGAGAGCCCGAGCGGCTCGTGGGCGTGCCGGTGGCCCGAGACTTTCTGGAACTGCTGGGCGTCCGTCCGCTCATTGGCCGGAATTTCGCCGAGGACGAGGTCATCTATCAACGCACGGAAGCCGTGATTCTGACTCACGGATTCTGGCAGCGCCGTTTTGCGGGAGATCTGGACGTCGTGGGTCGCACGCTCACGCTCAACGATGCGCCGAGCACGGTCGTGGGTGTGCTCCCTCCGTCATTCGACTTCGCCTCGCTCTTCTCTCCGGGCTCTCGCATCGACTTCCTGACGCCGTTTCCGATCTCTCCGGTCGGCCAGGAGGCGGATCGGCAGGGTAATACGCTCGTGATTCTCGGCCGGATGAAGCCCGGTGTCTCGGTCACGCAGGCACAGGCGGAGCTCGACCTCGTAAACGAGCAATTGAAGACCGACGACCCCGAGAGGTGGGGGCTATCAGCGGTCGTCACGGAGATGCAGGAGAAGATCACCGGCAGGTTTCGTCGTTCAATGCTTCTACTCGCGGGTGCGGCGGGGTTGGTCATGGTCATCGTGTGCGCCAATTTGGCGAACCTACTCTTGGCCCGCGCCGAGGGACGACGTCGCGAGATCGCCGTCCGAGGGGCGATGGGCGCCAGCCGGCTCAGGCTCGTCCGTCAGATGTTGACGGAGAGCTTGGTGCTTTCGGCTACGGGTGCTCTGCTCGGTGTGATGGTCGCAACGGCCATCGTCCGGGCACTCGCGGCGTCGTCGGCCATCGGCGTTCCGCTATTGCAAAGTGCTTCCGTTGACGGGGTGTCCCTCGCGTTTTGCGCCGCGCTAGCGGTGGCGGCCGGCGTCATGTTCGGGATCGTTCCGGCCTTGCAGACGTCTTCGGGGCGTGAGAGCGCGGCTCTGAGTGGGACCGCGCGCGGCTCGAGTGCCGGGCGCCACAGTGCCTGGGTGCGCGAGTTCTTGGTGGTCTCGGAAGTGGCCCTGGCGTGTGTCTTACTCATCGGAGGAGGGCTACTCTTGCGGAGCTTCTTTGCCGTCCTCGATGTCGACCTGGGCTTCGAGGAATCCGGCGCGATGGCGTGGCGCGTCGACACCGCGCGGGAGTTCGAGACCGGCCCTGAGCGTATCGCTTACTTCGATAGCATTGTCCGTGGGGTGGCGGAGCTTCCGGGCGTTGATGCGGTTGGGTTTTCGGACACCTTGCCGCTCGGGCGCAACCGCGGATGGAGTATCCGGGTAAAAGGAGTCGAGTACCCACCGGAGACGTGCTGTCCGAACGCGCTGCCGCGCCTGGTGGATCCCGGCTACCTGCAGACAATGCGCATCCCGCTTCGGTCCGGCCGCTATTTTGATACGAAAGATACTCTCGACACCGAGCTGGTCATCATCGTGAACGAGACGGCCGCCCGGGAGCTATTTCCTGACGACTCCGATCCCATCAACCGCGCGGTCATCGTCAACGACGATGAATTTCGACTCGCGGGCATCGTGTCCGACGTGCGCCATAGCTCGCTGGAGGAGGATTCGAGTAATGAGATGTACATTCTCGTGACGCAGCAGCCGTTCTGGTGGGGCGCGGTGGAGCTCGTGGCCCGCACGACGCTCCCGCCAACTGCGATGGCGGCAACGGTCCGGAACGCAATCCGTCAGGTGGACCCGAACCTACCAGCGAGCGAGTTCCAGACTCTGGACGAGATCGTCGACCGTTCGGTGTCGCCCCGCCGCTTCACTCTACTGCTGGTGCAAGCGTTTGGCCTCATCGCTTTGGTGCTTTCCTCGCTCGGTATTTACGGGGTCTTGTCTTACACGGTGAGTCAGCGCACCAAGGAGATCGGCATCCGGATCGCCCTCGGGGCTAGCGCCGCGCACATGCGAAGCAAGGTACTCGGACGTACGCTCGCGATGGCGGCGGTCGGGATCCTCGTCGGATTCGTCGGTGCCTTCGCGCTCGCGAACGTCATCGCCTCGCTGCTGTACGGCGTCGAGCCCAACGACCCGGCTACGTTCGCGGGGGTTGCGGCCTTGCTCGTGGTGATTGCGGCGTTTGCCGGCTACTTGCCTGCGCGTCGTGCGTCTCGCGTCGACCCCATGAGAGCGCTCGCGGAGTAACCGAAGCCCCACCGTTTCTCGTCCGCGCTATCGCTCGCCCGAACTAGTACTCTTGGCGCCCGCACGAGCCGTGGGCGACGCGCACCCTGACCGAGCTGCGATAGCTGCAAAAGAGCACACACGGCGCGCTCGCTCGTTGTCGACGGCGCCTTGGGAGAGACGTGAGAGTCGAGGGCGCTTCGATTCTTCCGTCTCGTTCTCTATAATCGAAAGAACAGTTACCGTTCTCGCTCTCCAATCGAATCGTCCGAGGACCGTTCTCCCCTATGGTCTGGCCACGCGTGTACGTCGTGTTGTTGATGGTGCTCTTCGCGTCTCGCGTCGTCGCACTCGAACGAGGCGTTGCTCTGACGCAGTACCTCCACGACGTCTGGGAGACGGAGGACGGACTCCCACAGAACACCGTCACGACCATCGCCCAGACACCGGATGGCTATCTCTGGCTCGGCACTCTCGAGGGACTCGTCCGGTTCGACGGGGTTCGGTTCACCGTCTTCGATCTGGAGACGACGCCTGCGCTCGGACACAACGTGATTCTGGAGCTCGTCGTTGGTCGGGATGGGACTCTGTGGATCATGAGCTCCGGGGGAAACCTGTCGAGCTACGTCGATCGCGCCTTCCGTCGGTGGACGGAGGCCGACGGCGTGCCTCCCGCGAGTATCGCGACAATCTTTGAAGACACACACGGGCGGCTGTGGTTGGGAACGGATGGCGGACATCTCTCCCGTAGCGATGGGGACCGTTTCTCTAGCGCATTGGCTGGTGGCCGCTTGTCTTCCGGCGTGCGCGTCATTACCGAGTACGACGGCGCGATCTGGGCCGGGACCGGCGCGGGGCTCGTGCGACTTGGCCAGAGTGGAGAGACCACTTGGTTCGATGAGTCGGATGGCCTGTCGCACACGAGCGTGCGCGAGCTTCACCCGAGTCGCGCGGGCGAGCTCTGGATCGGAACGGACGAATCTCTCATCCGATACCGCGACGAGTCGTTTCGGGTATTTACCCGTAACGACGGGATGACCGATGACGCGGTAAACAAGCTCTTCGAAGACGCCGCCGGCAACCTGTGGGTCGGCACGCAGCACGGCGGCCTCAACCGGCTCGACGATGGAGTGTTCACATCGTTCACCGAGAGGGATGGGCTAAGCCACTACGGTGTGGTGGCCATCTTCGAGGATCGAGAACGAAGCCTGTGGATTGGCACGAATGCCGGCGGTCTCAATCGTTTGCGTGATGGGCGCTTTACGACCCTCACGACGAGAGAGGGGCTGTCGCACGACTTCGGGAGGACGGTCCTTCAGGATCGTTCCGGCAACCTGTGGCTGGGCACGGAAGGCGGCGGTGTCAACCGGATCGGTGCTTCTGGGATGACGTCGTTCACGACCGCGGACGGCTTGGCGAACGATACCGTCCTCTCGATGCTCGAAGACCGAGAGGGTGCCCTTTGGATCGGCACCGCGCGTGGGTTGTCGCGTTTGCGGGACGGCCGCTTGGGCTCGACGACCGCGGAGACCGGGATCTCGAGCGAGACCGTTCTGGCCTTGCTGGAGAGCCGGGACGGCAGCCTTTGGATTGGGACGAGGGAGCGCGGGCTCGTGCGTAGCCATAATGGCAACGTCACGACCGTGACGAGCGCCGACGGACTCGGGAGCGACTACGTCAACGTTATTCTGGAAGATGGTGACGGCGTTCTCTGGATCGGAACCCGGGGAGGCGGCCTCAGTCGATGGGAGGAGGGCAGGCTCACGAGCTTCACGACCACTGATGGTTTGGCCGACGACGTCGTCGGGGCGCTTCACGAGGATCGGAGCGGGACCCTTTGGGTCGGGACTTACGGTGGCGGCTTGACGCGCGTTCGCGACGGGGAGCTCCGCGTGGTCTCGAAGCGTCACGGGCTCTTCGACAACGTGATCCATCGGATTGTCGAGGACGCCCACGACAATCTCTGGATGAGCTCGAACCGCGGCATCTTTCGCGTCACGCGACAAGCGCTGAACGCAGTCGCAGACGGCGCTCAGGCTGGACTTACGTCGGTCGCCTACGGGGTCGGCGATGGGATCCGAAACGTTGAGGCAAACTCCGGCCCGAACGCCGGAGCCGTGCTCGACGACGGTACGATTTGGTTCCCGACACTAGAGGGATTCGTTCACATCGACCCAGACGATCTCGATGGCAATTCGCTCCCGCCTCACGTCATGGTCGAGAGCGTTCGTGTGGACGAGCAGACCGTGGAACCATCGAACGGGATAGAGCTCTCGGCCGATGCAAAGTCGCTCGAGATCCACTACACCGCGACCAGCCTGCTCGTCCCGAGCAAGGTCTTTTTCCGGTACCGCATGGAGGGGTTCGAAGATCTCTGGACCGACGCGGGTGGGAGGCGCACGGCGTACTATTCGAAGCTCCCCGCCGGAAGGTATCGGTTCCAGGTGCTCGCCGCGAACAACGACGGGGTTTGGAACGAGACGGGTGCGTCCCTCGATTTCGTCGTCGTGCCTCATTACTACGAGACTCTGTGGTTTCGTGCCCTCGTAGCCGCGCTCGTGACGCTCGTGGGGGTGGGGTTCCACCGGGCTCGCGTAAGACGACTCCAACGGCAGAATGTAGAGCTCGAGGCGCGCGTCGAGGAGCGGACGGCAGAAGTTGCGGCCGCGAACGCGCGTCTGGCGCGATTGGCGCGCGAAGACGGGCTGACGGGTGTCTTGAACCGCCGCGCGTTCGATGAGGCGCTCGGTGACGAATGTCGCCGCGCGAGCCGAAGCGACGAGGCGTTGTCGTTGGTGCTGCTCGACGTCGACTTCTTCAAAGACTACAACGATCACTACGGTCACCCGGCGGGCGACGAATGCTTGCGGACGGTCGCGCGCGCGGTCGCGGATGCTAGTCGCCGCGCCGGAGACCTCGTCGCTCGCTACGGTGGGGAAGAGCTCGCCGTCATTCTGCCCGGCGTAGCTCTCGGAGACGCGGAGGCATTCGCAGAGACGCTTCGTCAGCGGATCGTCGAGCTTGGGCTTCCACACGAAGGGTCGAAAGTCGCGTCAGTCGTGACGGTAAGTGGCGGCGTCGCGGCGACCGATGGCGGCTCGCACGTCACGCCCATCGATCTTCTCGACGCCGCGGACCAAGCGTTGTACCGCGCAAAGAAGACCGGCCGCAATCGGATAGACAAGAGTGGGATTGTCGGAGTGACCGTGGAAACCCAAAGCTAGAACGGAAGCGATTTCACCGAAATCGGTTTATGCTTGTTGCCGGCTCGATAGCGCCACGTCATGAGAATATTTCGCGAAACGGTCGTGAATGCTCGTGTGGTGTTCTTCGGTTGCTGGCTGATGCTCCTCGTCCCGGCGATCGGTCCCGGTGCGCACGCGCAACTGGCGTTGCATTGGCCCGAACCAGGTGAACAAGCCGTCGGGTTTCGCCTCCTCGAGCGACGAGATAGGACACGAGTCGTCGCCGCCCCGGCGGAGCACGCGAGACCCGTCCGGGTTTATGTGTGGTATCCGGCCAAGCCTTCTCCCGAGGCGCGGCCGCTAGCGTTCCGCCGTTACACGGACCTCGCGGAGGATGACGTTTGGCGCGCCGAGGTGATCGGTGCACTCCACGAAAGCTTGAGCTTCTCTCGGGGGGCGTTCGCTCGTTCTCTCGGGCCCGGCGGGCTCGAGTCGCTTGGGACGGAGATCGTCGGCGCGTACGAGGACGCGGATCCGCTACCCGGCCCCTTTCCCTTGATCGTGATTGGCCAGGGTTTGTACTACGAGTCACCCGTCAGCCTTGCCGCGCTCAGCGAGCATCTGGCGTCGCGTGGCTTCGTCGTGGCGACGAGTCCCCTCATGGGCACAGACTCACCCGTCGTCAAGCTGGATCTCGAAGATCTCGAGACTCAGGTTCGGGATCTCGAGTTCGTCATCGCGACGGCGAGAGCGTTGGGACACGTCAGCCCCGAAGCGCTCGGCGTGCTGGGCTTCGATATGGGTGGTATGGCGAGTCTCCTCCTTGCGATGCGGCATTCGGGCGTGGATGCTTTCGCCAGCGTGTCGTCGGCGGTCTTGTTCCCGCATCCGTCGGGCCTTCCCGCGTCTTCACCCGGCTACGCTCCGGCGAAGCTCCGGATACCTTGGCTGCATGTCGGGGCGCAGCGGCCGACGTTGGACGAACCATCTCTTTTCGAGACGGCCGTGCACGCGGAGCGCTATCGGGTGCAAGTCGATGGGCTCGAGCACGTAGATCCGACGAGCTACGCACTCGTAGAAGCGCGAGCGGCGCGGGCGGGGATGTGGTCGGCGTGGCGTGCAGGTGGGGTCGAGAAGCAGGAGACGATCCACCGATACGTTTCGGAGTTCTTCGCGGCGTTTCTGATGGAACGTGAGGAGAGCCTCGAGTTTCTCACCGCGAGCGCGCGAGCCGTTACTCCGTCGGTTGGCCTTACCGTCGAGCACCGAGCCGCGATAGCGCCTTCGATCTCCTACGCGGAGCTCGTGGATGCGCTTGTGACGGGCGATGCCGCAAGCGCCATCGACCGCGTCCGTCGTCTCGCTGCCGCCGAGCCCTCCCACACGCTCGCGAGCGATTTCTACTTGTACCGGCTCGCCTACAGCCTGCTGTATAGCTGGGGCCTCTCCGAAGCCTCGATTCAGCTCGCCGAGTTGAACGTGGAGCTGAACCCAACGTCCGGGCTTGCCACTCGAATACTCAGTATGAATCACGTCGAGCGCGGGGACTACGACCAGGCGATCGAAGCCTATCGAGCCCTTCTCCGGAAGAGCCCGGATGACGATGATACCCGACGTACCATCGAGTGGTTGCGCGGACAGCAGGAGCTCTCGAGACGAAGAGATTGATAGAGCTAAGGACGGATGACCTCCCGCGCCTGGAATCCACGTCCCGGGACATCCGCGCGGCGTGTCGCTACTTCCGACATAACCGCGCATTCTTCATAACCGCAGTCGTAACTCTGGCGTTTGGGATAGGCGCGACGACGGCGGTGTTCAGTGTCGCCGAGACGTTACTTCTGCGCCCGCTCCCCTATCCTGACAGCGAGCGTTTGGTGACGCTTCGCAATATCGACACGGTGAGCGATTACCCGTCGACGCGGGTCGCGCCGGGACTCCTCGCGGAGTGGCAGAGGACGGCGACGTCGTTCGAAGCCATCGCGGGCTATCGGTGGGCGAGCGTCGACGTGGTCTCAGACGCCCAAAGCGACCGCCTGAACGGACTGCTCGCCACGCCGGAATTCTTCGAGGTGTTCGGTGTCCCGCTCATCGGGCGACCCTTCGATGCCTCCGATCGTGGAGCGAAACGCCAGTTCGAGACGACGGATACGGGAGAGGTGGTCGTTCTCGGCGACGAGGTTTGGCGGCGTCATTTCGCACGTGCCGGCGCGCGCGTCGGAAGTGCCGTCGACCTACACGTCCTCAACTTCGCAAGAGTCGGCCCCACCGGCTATACCGTGACTGGGCGCGCCGCTGAGCCGGTGGCGTTTCCGCCACTCCAGTCCGACTCTCAGATCGGCGATTCCGAAGTGACCGACACGGTCGATTTCTGGATGCCGCAGTTCGTGTCGACGACTCAGGTGGGTGAGCCCGGACCCAGAGACTTCTGGTTCGACGTTGTCGCTAGACTACGTCCCGGTATCACGCTCGCGCAGGCCCAAGCGGAGATGGACGCTATCGCCCGCACCCACATGGAAGCCCACCCGGACACGAGCAGGGGGAGCGAGGTCCGAGTCGTCCCGCTGCGCGAGCACGTCGCGGGCGATGTGCAAGCGAGCATCGCGCTGCTCGGCGTCGGAACTGCCATGCTCCTCCTGATTGCATGCTCGAACGTGGCAACGTTGCTCCTCGCCAAGGGCGTTTCGCGCCGCCGGGAGGTGGCCATCCGAATGGCGCTCGGCGGGCGGCGCTCGACCATCGTGCGCCAGTTCTTTATCGAGGCTCTTATCGTCGCCGGGTGTGCGGGTCTCGTGGGTGCATTGCTCGCGGGATGGGCCATTCATTTTGCGAGACCTTGGATGCCGCATGGTCTGCCGCTGCTTCGGGAGATGGGGCTAAACGCGACGGTGTTGACTTTCACGCTCCTGAGCAGCGCGCTCACGGCATGCCTAACCGGGGTGGTACCCGCGATGCGTGTTTCACGGGCGGCGGGAGCGCGCCTGATAGGTCTCGGCGGCAATGGCATCGGGCCGGATAGGGCGCAGTCTCGCCTCGTGGGCGGCCTCGTCGCGGCCGAGGTCGCGCTCACCATTCTTCTCCTCATCTCCGCAGCGCTCTTCGTGCGAAGTGCTTTTCGAGTCAGTCGAGTAGCGACCGGCTTCAACGCCGGCCAGCTGCTTACCATGACGATCTCGCTTCCGGCCAACAAGTTCGACTGGGACTACAACGCCCGGTTCTCGCGGGAAGTGCTCAAACAGGTTCGCTCTCTCTCGTCCGTCCGCGACGCCGCCGTCGTACACGGCGTACCGATGGGCGCCGGCTCCCACGTTTCGACGGGCGGCGGCACGGTCGAAGGCTATGAGTCGACGAGCGACGATGAGCAGCTCACCTATGGCATCCGCATCGTGAGCCCGGGCTATTTCGCCACGATGCAGATTCCCATTCTCGCGGGACGAGCGTTCGATGCCCGCGACGAGCAGGGAGAACGCGGACAAACGCCGAGCTTCCTCGTGAGTCACTCGTTTGCGACGCGGTACTGGGGCGGAAAGAGCCCTCTTGGAAAGCGCATCAGCTTCGGCGACTCTCACATGACCGTCGTAGGCGTGGTGGGCGATGTGCGGTACTCCGGCTTGGAGGCCGAGCCGACCGTCGAGATGTACCTTCCCCAAGGTCGTTTCCCACAATCCGCGATTACCCTGGTGGCGAGAACACGCAGTGATCCGCTGGGCGCTGCGCCGGCAATACGCGAGCGCATCCGCGGGGTCGATCCGCACGCTTTCGTGACGGATGTGCGGTCGATGGATCAGCTGGTCTCGGGCTCGCAAGCCGAGCGCCGCGCCGGGACCTTGCTCGTTCTGTGTTTCGCCGTGCTGGCGATGGTGTTGGTCGCCGCCGGTACCTACGGCGTCGTCTCGCAAGCGGTCGCCAGTCGACGCGTCGAGCTCGCGATTCGGTCGGCTCTGGGCGCGGGGCCTCGTCGTCTCGTCGCGCTCGCGATGCGAACCGCGTTCCGGCCAGCCGTCATCGGCGTCGCGCTTGGCGGGCTTGGAGCACTGACGTTCACTCGCGTCATCGAGTCCCTACTTTTCGGAGTGAGCGCGTTGGACGTCATGAGCTGGGTCGGAGCCTCGGCGACGGTGGTCGCCGGGTGCGCAGCCGCGGGCTACTTGTCGGGACGACGAGCAGCGCGGGTCGATCCGATCGAGGCGCTCAAGAGCGACTGATGGTCGGTCGCTCGGAAGATCTCTACTCGTCGAGGACGCGGAGGTAAGCCTTCCACGGGCCAACGTCGTCTCGATACTGCTTGGCCATCACGCGAACGATCTGGCGAATGTGGCCGAGGTCATGCACCGTCCACGTTGCGAGAAGCTCTCGGAGTGTCACCGTTCCGAGCTGCGGGTGGGTGCCGTGGAGCTCGAGCTGTTCCGAGTGCAGGTCCAGCGATCGAATCGTCGCGAGGTTCTCCGCGCGGAGCTCCGCGAAGCGTGCGAGCAGCGTCTCCATAGAATCGGATCCGTAGAGGTCTTTGAATTTGAACCGGTCGAATGTCTCGAAGACGGTGGACGGGCCGTCTCTCAGGATGACCTGCGTCCGACGCACCCAATCCTCTTCCTCGCCCGACAGAAGGTGCCCGACAACGTCACGGGCACTGAACGTGTCCGGGCCCTCATCGCACGAGACCCACTCTTCCCCCAGACCCTCGAGAAGCGCGTGAAGCGTTCGCGGCGTTCTCTCGAGGATCTGGATGGCCCGGTCCAGCTCGAATGGCATGCCCGAATGTTAGCAGAGAGGCGTCGCACCATGGCGGGAGCCGAAATCGACAGTAGCGGTGGACAGATGCTCCATCTACACTTGTCGAGCCTATGACGATATCCGGAAACGCGCTCGGTGATGAGCTCTTACGAGTCCGCGAGCGGAAGGCCCTCATCGTCTCGATGCGAGCCAGGGCCGGCTTCGCGCTCGTGGGGGTGGTCGCCATATGGATCGTCGCCGGTGAGCTCATCGAGAAGCTCGCGAGCAGCCTGCTGTTCGTCCCTATGGTCGTTTTGTCCTTCTGGCTGTCGAAGGCACTGTCGGATTCGGAACGATTACGTGGGATTGGCTTCGCGGGTGTGCTCATGGACAGTGTCACGCTTTGCGGACTTCCCGTCGTGTGGCATCTGGTTTACACGTCTCCGGAGAGGCCGCTCGTACACCTTGTCGGCCACCAACTCGGACTCGTCGCCTTCATCCTCATCATCTTGAATGGCGCGGCGCTCCGGCCGCTTCTTCCCGCACTCATGACGGGCGTTTCGGTGTCGTTACACATCTTCCTTGCACTTCTCGCGGTAACGGATGCGCGCCTCGCGAGCTATCCGGGCGGACTCGACAGCGCGGTCGGGATCCGCGAAGGCGTTGGCGATCTCTTTCTCAAACCGTTGCTCATCGCCCTCGGGGGCAGCCTCCTCGTCTGGATTACGGCGGGTGCGAGGCGGATGCTCGAGGAAGTCGTCGAGCGCGAGCAGCGTGAGCAGCGGATGCAGCAAGAACAAATGCAGATGGTGCTTCAGGCGCAAGTCTCCGCGCTCGGGCAGCTCGTTGCCGGTGTGGAGCACGAGGTCAATAGCCCGCTGGGTGCCGTCCGAAGCTCGGCGGACACGGCGTCGAAGGCCGTCGCGACGTTGCGCCAGGCCCTAGCGTCTGAAGAGCCGTCGAAGCGCGCTGCGCTTGCGGAACGGGCGGTGCGAGCCCTCGAAGACTCCGTCTCGTTGACGGTAACGGCGGGCGAGCGACTCTCAGAAGTCATGTCGACGATATCTCGGTTCGTTCACTCCGATCGTGCGCAGCGACAACCCGTCGACCTCGGGTCATCCGTCGCTGACGCCACGCGCGCCGTCGAGCAACAATTCAACGAGAGTGTCACGTTCGAGGTTGGGCTAGAGGAGGGATTGGTCGTCGAAGGCGACGGTCCGCGGCTTGCGCAAGCCTTTTCAACCGTGATCAAGAACGCGGCACAAGCCGTCGATGCGGGCGGGACGGTTCGAGTCTCGATGGCTGCGGAGAGTGCTTGGCTCACCGTGGACGTCACGGATGACGGCAGAGGTATGGATGCTCAGGACGTATCCCAGTTGTTCGACATCGACTTCGCGTCGAGCCGTCGCGTGCGGGCAAGATTCGGGCTCGCCGCATGTCGGAGCGTCATCCACGGACATGGCGGGGAGATCGAGATTCAAAGCGCGCTCGGCGAAGGCACGCGGGTGCGCATGCGCCTGCCTCGGCGCGTGACGGTCGGCTAGGACCGCGGTAGCCGCGGTACCACGACGGGGCTGGACGCTTCGACCTGACCCCACACCCGTCGACCCACTTTGTCGGCCTCGGCGATGAGGCTCGGCTCGTCTACCGTGAGAATCTTCCGCTCGCGCATCACGAACGCGCCATCGACGAGGACGGACTCGACGTCGGACGGCTGACCGTTGTTGACCCAGGCCGAGAGGATGCGGCCTGCCGGGACCAGGTGGGAGCGTTGGGTGTCGAGAACGATGATGTCGGCTTTCTTTCCGACGGCCAGGGAGCCCAGGTGCTCTGCTTGCCGCACTGCCCGCGCGCCGCCCTGTACGGCGTCTGCGAGCATGTCTTCCGGCTGAGGCTGGCTCCCGGGCGTCGCGTCATCCCGCTGGATGCGCTCGGTCACCAACGCGATGCGCATCGTCTCGAGCATGTCGTTGGTGTTGTTGTCGGTACCCTGAGCGATCGGGCAACCGGCGTCGCGCAGCGCCGGAATCGGGGGGATCACGCCTCGATTCGCGGCCATGTGTGCTTGATGAGTAATGATGGTGCCGGATCGTCCAAGCAGTGCGATCTCGGACTCGTCGACGTAGCGACAGTGCGCGGCGAAGAGCCTCGGGCCGAGAAAGTCGTGCTTCGCCAGGTATTCGGATGGGCGCAAGCCGTGGTGCCGCAGCATGTAGTCCACTTCCCATGTGCTCTGCGCGAGGTGGATGGTGTAGCCGAGGTCGTTGGTCTCGGCGAACTCGCGAACGGCGTGGAGAAGCTCGGGCGACGAGTCCTCGGCGAGGGCCGTCGTCGGGAACACACTGATGCGGCCGTCTCGCGCCCCGTGCCATGTCGTGAACAGATCGTGAGCGCTCTGCAGACCTTCTTCGCGCAGTTGCTGGGAGAACCTGGGCGCGTCGCTCCTCGCGAGGCTCTCGGCCGAGAGTGGGCCGGCGCCGTTCTCGACGTCGCGGATCGATTCGGCGAACACCCAGCGAAGTCCGGTATCGGCCAACGCCTGCGCGTTCCTCCCGATGCCTCCGGTGTACTCGACGACCGTGGTCACACCTCCCCGGATGGATTCGAGCGCGCCCATCACTGCCATCAGCGTGGATTCTTCTTCGGAGAGGAGGCTTCCCGGCCGGACGTCCAGCTGATAGCTGTTCGGAAAACCGAAATCTTCGTTGAAGCCACGCGCAAGGGTAGCTGCGAGGTGCGCGTGGCAGTTGATCAGGCCGGGAAGTAGGGCTTTTCCGCGCCCATCGTAGCGTTCCGCCCGGGGATAGGCTTCGAGGACGGAGTCCGTCGGGCCGATGGCCGCGATACGGCCGCCCTCGACCGCGAGCGCGACGTCGTGCTCGACGCTGTCCGCGTTCACGACGCTCGTGTTCGTGAAGACGACGCTGTCGTTTTCGGCTGCTTGTGCCTGTGCCTGTCGTTGCTCGAGGAGTAGCGCGGCTGCGCCGCCGGCGCTCGCGAGGAGCTGGCGTCGGGTCAGATGGACGGTGTCGGCGGAGGATGGCGGAGCCGGGGACGCATCACGATTGCGGGAGTCTGACATAAGGAAACGAACATAGTTGACGGCTCGGTCGCAAGTCAAGAAACCCGTCGATGGAAACGACGTCCGACTCCGGTGATCGAAGCGAATAGGCGGTTGTTTGATAGAGTCACGCGATGAGGGCTGCTCACTTCCGAAGCGCCAGCAAGCCGTTGCGACGCACGCCTTAGAGACGTAGACGTCGTGGTCGCCGAACCTACTCGCGAGCAATGGTCCTCGCAGCGTGCGTTTCTCTTGGCCGCGATCGGAAGCGCCGTAGGGCTCGGAAACATCTGGCGATTCCCCTACATCACCGGCGTCAATGGGGGCGGAGCGTTCGTGCTCGTCTATTGCGCTTGTGTGGCGGTTATCGGCGCGCCGTTGCTCATGGCCGAGATCGCGATCGGACGGCGTGGCGGCAAGAGCCCGGTCGGCACGATGCGCACCCTTTCGCAGACGGAGCACACCAGCCGATTCTGGGAGAGCATCGGCTGGCAAGCCATTTTGGCGCCAACGGTCGGTCTGATGTACTACGCCGTCGTCGCGGGATGGACGATGAGCTACGCGGCGACGGCCTTCAGTGGGGCCTTCTCGAGTATCAGTGATGCGGCGGGCGCCGGGGCGCTCTTTTCCGGGCTGACGACCGACGTTCCCCGCATGATGTTTTGGCACGCGGCGTTCATGACCGCAACCGTCGTGATCGTGTCCGCAGGGGTCCGCGATGGGCTCGAGAGGGCAGTCAAGTTCGCGATGCCGACCCTTGCCGCTATTCTCGTTGTGCTCGTCGTCTACGCGGCGGTCACGGCAGATTTCGTGGGCGGTCTCCGGTTCCTGTTCACCCCGGACTTCGGAAAACTCACCCCAACCGTCGTCCTGATGGCCGTGGGGCAAGCGTTCTTCTCTGTCAATGTCGCGGTCGGTGCCTTCATCACGTACAGCGCGTATATGCCGAGAAACATCTCGATTCCCCGCATGGCCGGGATGATTGCTATCGCGGATACAGGTATTGCCCTCCTCGTCGGACTCGTCATCTTTCCTCTAGTGCTCAGCTACGGGCTCGAGCCGAGTGAAGGCCCGGGCTTGGTGTTCGTTACTCTACCGATCGCGTTCGCACAGATGCCGGCGGGGGCCGTCTTTGGAAGTCTCTTCTTCGTGTTGATGGCGATAGCCGCGGTGACGTCCGCCATTGGCATGCTCGAGCCGCCGGTATCGTGGCTCGTCGAGCACAAGGGACTGCGCCGACGGCCGGTGGCGGTCGTTACCGGCGGGGTGATGTGGCTACTGGGAATACCAGCGCTCCTCTCGTTCAACGTGCTCGCGGATTTTCGGCCTGTTGCGGAGAAGAACATGTTCGAGCTGATGGATTTCCTGGCTGCGAATCTCGTGATACCAGCCGGAGGGTTTCTCATCGCCGTCTACGCGGGTTGGGTCCTGT
>Ga0315338_1000350_pt1 | contig 123399 bp, 98 predicted proteins | sample ASW8metaG_FD_204518 | JGI IMG/M metagenome (GOLD analysis project Ga0315338, IMG submission 204518) | Ammonia-oxidizing marine archaeal communities from Monterey Bay, California, United States - ASW #8 | ecosystem: Environmental > Aquatic > Marine > Coastal | place: USA: California | collected...
CGCCAGGCGAGGGCGAGCGACCGACGACCGGCTCCGACGAAGGCAACTCCTCCAAGGATCTATGGCCAAGAAGATTAACTGTTCTGAACAACCCTTAAACCGCGCCCACAAAACTTGGGGAAGTTCGTCGTACGTTACCAATGCTACCGTCGTGCCAACGGTTGTCTTGCATCATGTGACGGCGTTCATGTTCATGTGACACGGTGCAATGGCACCGTCACGTGCACGGTGACAGAAGTAGCAGGGACGGTAGTCGCGACGGTCGCGACTACCGTCGCTTCCAAGTGGTGGAGGGGTGGTGGCAACCGTGGAGGCCACCGTGAAGCCCTAATGAAGTGTGTCGAATCCGCGTGCGTGGCAGACTGTAGCGACGCCAGCCGAAACACTGGAGGCCTGCATGCAGCCTGCACGGAGGCTCCAATGCAGTCATACATCACTTGGGCGACAGTCGGCCGGTGTGGACCAGCGAAGCAGACCGAGGCTGCGGAGTAGGGGAGACCCCGTGCCGCGTCGCCCCTCATTGCGAGCATGAAAAAAAGCCCACGCCGAAACATGGGCTTCTTCTTGGCTGATCAAGACCTACTTATCGAGTGTTCTCTCCACAAGCGAAACACGGTCTTGTGTACGTGAATGATCTTGGGACAGCCGATCTATCTTGAGGTTCAGAATCGTGAACTGGTCCTCGATACGCTGATTGAGCCAGTCGAATTTCCGGTTCATGTGCTTGATGACATCACCGAGCGTAACCTCGGTATCGCCATCTGAGTCTGCCGGTGGTGGATTGCGTGGTTTCATGGGTAGGGGAGGGTACAGGACAAAATGCGAACATGCAAAAAACCCACGACCCCAAATGGAGCCGTGGGCAACGCGACAACGTTCTAGGCGTCATCGCTTGAACCGGAAGAGGGCATTTCGAGAGCGTGCCAATCTTCCATTTCCGCGAGGGCATTGCGTGCATCGCTCCAGTCGTTCGGACGGAGCGAATTCGCGTACCCACGCTTACCGTCTGGCTGACGGTACTCACGCTGGATCGTGCAACGATCATCGTCGAACAGACTCACGATGACACGATTCACCCTCTCTTGGTGAACCAGCTTGGCCGATGATGTCGCGTCCCTATTCTTGGCCGGACGCTCTGCCTTGGGCGATGTATTCGCCATAGGATGAAGGAGAAAAAGAGTAAAGAACTTCATCCACAATCAATGACTGCAGAGAAGCGGTCTCTCTCCAGCGGACCGCAGCCCGCCGTCAAGGGTGTCGAGCCGGCGGGAGATAGGGGAGGGGACTGGTGGCTGTCGGCGTGCCGGTTGCAGAGCGAAGCGAGAGCAACCGTTGCCAACGCCGTGCGGCGAGCACCCCTTGCACGGCATAGGGACCGGGCCGCTACACTGCAAAGACCGCGAGCAGTCACACCACATTTGTTCGTATCGCTTCAACACCCCACGCAAAGCACCTTGCCAAGTCTCCTTCACGCTGGCATCCTTAGCCGCTGCCATTGTGGCCTTCATGGCTGCGATTGTCGCAGGAACGCGAATCGTTCCTTCCAGTAGAGAGGAGTGGAGTCATGGCAAAGCAGCCATCGAACCCCCCCGAAACGACGTTCCGCCTTGGCCTCGTATCTGCCAGCGTGTTCGTCAACGAGATTGAGACCGACGACGGTACCAAGGAAATCCGCAACGTCAACTTGCAGCGTCGCTACAAGGACAACGGTGACTGGAAATCCAAGCACGTCGTTTGGTCTCTCGGACCTGCCGCTGGCAACGCGTGTGCTGCACCTCGCACAGGAGCACATCGAACGCGTTGAGGCAGAAGTGCAACCGACGTAAGGCGGGGGAGGGGACTGCCACGGATGGTTCGCACGGGGCCGGTATGCGAACGTCGCATGCCGCCCCTTTTTCAAGGTGCTGGTTTGCAAACAAAAACAGCACACAAAAACACACACATGGTGGGCACGACTTACTCAGCCCGTGAGGGCTGACCGCAGCGAGCCACGCAGACCGAGCATCAGCTGGAGCGAACGGATGGACCGCCCGACCCTATGAGGAAATAGGGCCAAGTGGGCCCTATTTCCCGGTAACGATTCTCTTGAACACGCCGGGCTTCCCTTTGGGTGTCCCGGCTTGCTCGACACGAGCAACGTGAGAACCCGGATTATCCCGGAGTGCTCGGCACGCTTTCTCGAACGCCTCGGAATTGTTGCGGGCTTCCACGTGGATGCTGTACTGCAAACGAACCTGATAGAGCATGGGTGTGCGGGGGAAGAAATAAAGGAGGGCCGTGTTGGGCCTGTCTGGTTGGCGGCACGCGAACAAGGTGGAGACCCGCCGGTACGACCTTGTTCGTGTGCCAGAATGGAGCAGGCCGAACGCGGCGGCAGGCAAGTGGCAACTGGAGCGATCCGGCTGGACCGATTGAGCCCCTACCTTTGCGTGGCTCGCTGCGGGGGTGCTGGGGCGGAGCCCCGGCTGCATTGATTGGGTTTGCAGCGAGGTGTGGACCGCCTGACCAGTGGGAGGGAAGTCGAGGTCGAACGAAGAGAGAACGAGACAAACCAACGATACGAAATGCAAGCAATGCAGCCGGGGGTTGAATGAGGGCACGAATGAAAGTCCCCGGCACCCGTAAGTCGGGGTGGGCAAACAACAAACACACACAGCCCACAACACACAAACCTGTTGCATGAGGAAACACCTTTTGCAACAGCTTATGCAACACCTTTTGCAACAGGACGCGGAGTTCTCCAGTCCGCTGCCGACTCTCCAACGCCCAGCTCTAGCCGAATTGTTGACCCCTATCCAGCCGCCACTTCCGCCATTCTCGCTCTTCCCCTTATCACATCAGAAGATGCAATCTCCCCCAAGGCCATTAGCACCGCGTCATCAGCGTTCGATGTGCAGAACTCGAAGAACGCCGCCTTGATGAAGCCTCCATCCTGAATGTGCGATGCAAGCTTTAGCGAAAGACGGTCGCTATGTTCCGAGAGGGCGGACCGCACGGTGGTGACGTCGTAGGTAGCTCTGGCCAGGTCACGTTCGATGAGAAATTCGGTAAACCATACTCTTTGGTGCAGAGCGATGTGGTGTGCCAATCGCGATTGAATGTTGAATACCGATTTCCAAGTGTCCGTCTGCCCTGTTTCGGATTCATCACGTGCGGACACAGCGACGTGCCACTCGCCATTCAGATTGACGATGCTGGGTGGATGTACGCACGACACCACTAGATCAACTCCGTGGCAATTCGCGTACGGGAACAAGGCCCGTCTCCGAGTGCGTCGCTGACGGTCGCCATACAGGATGTCATTCTCACCCTTGTTCGGCGACTCATTACATTCCGCACACATCGGAACAAGATTGCGGAAATTCACGGCTGCTGCCGGGTAGTACTTCTTGAACAACCAATGGTCGTAAGACTCACGTCGTCCATCTGAGGGGTCGCGAAAGTGGCTTAGCCCACAGAAGGGACACACATAAGAGTCCCCGTTCCTTTGAATGAACTGTCGATAGTGATCGAGCATGTCCGCGCCGCCGAGAGCGTCCACCAGGCTTTTCGTGCCAAGTGTCGACGTGTAAAGATGCGTCATGAGTGCGTGAAGACAACCATGTAGTGAATCGAAACGCGGCTGCTTCAAAGCGGGCGACAAGGACACATCATCGCACAGTAATTGAATCTCGTTGTCGTACAGGAATGCCGCATAAAACGCCTCACGATACTGGCGGTCGTGTCCACTCAATTCATCATACACCGCCTGCATTTTCCCCCGCAGTTTCGGGGACTGCTCAAAACCGTTCTGGAACCAGTCTGGAACCAAATGGCTTCCAAAGGTTGTCGCGTCGATCGACATCCGTAGGAACGATTCGGGAATCTCGTGTACCCGGTAGACTGGATGGTTTTGGAGAAATTTCAGCGGGAAGAACATTCCCCGTCATGCCCCTTCCTTTGGATTCAGCTCACCGACTGCTGTCTGATTGTCCGGATGTTGAGCTATTTTTTCGTAGAGGAATCGTTTTTCGAGCGAATCACCAAATCGTGGTACGGCAGCAAGCATCTCCTGAAGGTTGTCACGGTGAATGATTTCTCGCAGCTCTTCGATCGCTTGATTGGAGATCATCGCGGGAAGGTCAAAAAGTTGCGCCAAAAGGTAATCAAATGACGCTCCAAATGTTTCGAATGAAACTTGTTTCACAGAGATGTCGCCGTTGTCTCGCCTAAATTGAAAGGTGTTTGCTTGACGACAGTCAGAGATCAAGAATGGTGAGTGCGTCGACAGAACAAACTCCTGTTCGCGTTTCTCTGCGATCTGATTGAGAGTATGGATGAAATCAACACGCCATTTGGGATTGAAATGAGTCTCAGGCTCATCGAGCAGAAACAGTGTGTTCGGCTCCTTGAACATGGTGATCGTACCAAAGACGTGAAGGAGTTGGTGTTCGCCGTCACTAATGCCCGCGTAATCAATGACGCACCTCGGCTTTTCGATTCGAAGGCGTAGCCGAGTAAGGGCGAAGATCTTATCCTGCAGGGGAACCGTTGGGGGCCGCTCGATCAGCCCTTTTCGAACGGTTGGACGGGTGTAAAATCTGCGACTCTCACGGTCCAACGCAAGTGAATTGAGCAACCACAACTTGTAGAGCGTAACAAACAGCTGGCTGGCTGATTTGAACTGATCTAGAAACGCGTTTCTTGTCGCGTCATTCACAAAGAAATCGAATGTCCACAAGAGTTGTCCTTCGTCGTACCATGCAACCGCAGCGCATCGCTTGAGCCGCTTTACGCTATCATCAATCTCTGGAGTTGTTTCTACTGCTTTGCCATTTGGACGTTTCAGGTGCACAGCAATACGAAAGGAGTGTACATCGTCGATCCGCACTCGCTCGCGGAATAGTTGCTTTTCATCTTCTGATGCGAACAGATAGTTGACGACTGCGATAGCAGCATTGTTGTCGTAGTCCATATAGAGAGTTCGCGTGTGATCGACGTTTCGTGAGCGATCTGTTCTGGCAGCTTGACCAACCTCCTCGGAATACCAGTACTGATTTGCGCCAAACACCGCACTGATCGTCTCGTTCAACCCCGACGAATAACCGAGAATTCTCGTGGGCAAACTGCCGACCTGCTCCTCCCACGCCGTCATTTCCTGCTCTTCGTCTTCATCAGTTAAGTCGTAGAATCGGGCTCCTTGCTTCGAATCCTTCCTAATGCGGATTCGTCGCGGATCATGACCGGCAATTTGCAAGTCATAATCGATCTCGAATCTCAGCTCCGTTTCCTTGGCCCTTGTTGTTACTTCTTCGTAGTCGAGCAGTGTAAGTTCAAGGTGGCAAAAGATCTCGGAGATGGCTTCGATCACGTTCGACTTGCCTGATCCGTTGAGTCCAGCGAGGCAGACAGGAGCGACCGCCTTTACTGCCTTTTGAGGGCCGCGGAATTCGTGGTCAAAAGCGGTTAAGCTTTTGAAGTCATTCAGTAGGCGGAGCCGTCGTAGTCGCATGACTATCTTTCCTTGTTGGACTTGTACGAATAGCCCTCTCGCGACTTTACGTAAGTCATTGAAAGAAGCGACGTCGGCATTCCATCGTGCTCCGAAGTCTCCAACAGTTCGAAGAAAGCAGAGCGTGTCTCTTCGTCGTTTGGACCAAATAAGACGGCGATATCCTCCTGGTAGAACTTGCGTTTGCCAAAGCGTTGTTCGAGCTCGTTTAGAAGTGCCGTTGCTTTCTGACTCAATCCGGCAACTACGGCTGCATCTTGAATGGCCGGCCTTCTAGGCGTTCTCTTGGCCCGTGTCTTCGCTGCTTGGGCTGCCTTCGTCATTTCCTGTTCTCCATGAACCCTTTCGATCAACGACTGTGCCACTTCGGCAATTCGACCTTGTCGATCCGCCAGTTCGACCTCTGTTTCGACAAGTTCACCGCGAAATGCCTTCGTGAGAAGCGACTGCGTCAACTGGTCGACGCAGACTTGTACCCGGCGTAAGCGAATATCCAACTCGTCGGCGACGGCAAACACTTCCTCGACACGACGGACGATCTCCTGTTGCTCCTGCACTGAGCAAAAGGGAATTTCGAATATGCCGAGCCTTTGCTTATTTATGTTCGATTGGCTCACGCCATCGGATTTGATGCGGCGGCAGAATGCCCTTGCTCGGGAAGTGTTCATACAAAGGTTTAGGTAGGCGGGGATCAGTTCCTGATAGGTGTTGATCCGTATCAGATACCCCGCAAATATTGCTGGTCGTTCGCCACGGTAGAGTGCAGTCTTGCCTACCAGCTCTGGGCTGTTGGTCCGGTTGAAAAGCACGGTTTCCGGTTGCAATGTGTACCTAGCGATCTCGGCGTCGTCCGACGTGTATTTCAAATGTTCCCAGTCTATTTTGCCATCTTGAATGTTTCCCATTCTGAGAACGGCGGTCGTCCCCTCAGTTGCCGATTTCGCCGACGTCCCGTAGTCAAAGGATGAGCAGAGCTTTGTGAGAGAAACGAAAGCCCACGACACTGGGATGAATGGCGGGTCACTCTCCTCTTGTAGACCATAGATGTCATTCAACAACGCGTGTTGTCGTGTCGTCGTCGCTCCCGCTGAACGACGGCGTCGAATTGCCTCCACGGTTTCGCGAGCGTCGAACGTACCGCGACTATTGAGCCGCCAGTCAGCAGTTAGCTGCCCAGAGCAAGCGTCGTCGAGAACGGCTTGGCGGAAACGTTTCAGCAGAACTAGAGTTTGAGATAGACGCTGTTGGCACGACGACAATCTCCCCAGCAGATCATCCAACTTCGCGACAATCCTCCGTTGCTCAGCAAGCGGCGCCAGTGGCAGTGCGAGGCGCTTCAGGAAGTCGGCTGGGACTCGAAGTTGTCCCGCCGAGCCAGTGAAGTTAGCGGCCGCATCTCGTCTGACCGATTCCTGCTCGAGAAAGCGGTAGATATAGTGCGGGTCAATGCCCCCAAGTGGACGAATCACATGCAACTCAGTCGTCCCACACCCAAGTCCGTTCTTCAGTCCATGAGCAACTGCACCTTTGCCATTTTCCATGCTCGGTGTGATCTTCGCAAAAAGGACGTCGCCATCGGCGAAATGCGTGAATCCGCTGCGTACTGCACCAAGCTGACGTTCTTTAGATCGGTCGAGGTTGGGGCCTGAATCGCTTATGGCGGCCATTCGAGCAAATGTCACAAGTTGTGACTCCGGCAGATCCGTAGGATGCCTCGGATTGAGAACAGCGATTGTCTCCAGAGTCGTTCTCATCCAACCGGCTGGAAGCTCATCTGCGTTCGACCCACTTGTCATGCCTTGCCTCCCTCCTCCTCTTCAATGAGGGAGACGATTTCACGAAGGTCGCCGATGATGGTCTCCAGCTCACCAACTACTTCGTTGGCGAGCTCCAGTGGATCACGAAGTTCGTCGCTCGATTCCAGCGACTCATCCTTCATCCACGTGATGTCTAGTCTGTAGTTACGCTGTGCGATCTCGCTGGCATTGAAGCTGCGGAAACGACCGGATTCGCCCTGGTCTTTCCTTTTGCTGGTTCCATCGAACCTCTTGCCAAAACATTTCTCGAATTCCGCAAAGTGCTCGTGGGTCAACGGCGTTTGTTTACCGAAGGACGGCATGTTTGCCCGAAGGTCGTAAATCCAGATACGTTTGGTATTACCTGTTTGCTTTGTGCCCCGAGTAAAGAACAATACGTTCGTCTTGACCCCTTGGGCGTAGAAGATTCCTGTTGGAAGGCGTAGCAGCGTGTGTAAGTTGCATTTGTCCAACAAATCGGCCCGAATCTTTGCACCGGTACCTTCCTCGAATAGCACGTTGTCGGGCAAAACGACTGCCGCGCGTCCCCCAGGCTTCAAGCCGCAATAGATTAGTTGAAGGAATGCGAGCTGCTTGTTGGAGGTGGGGAATGGCAATTCGGACCGCATTGAACGCCCGGCCCCCTTTTTGCTTCCGAAAGGAGGATTCGTGATAATCAAGTCGGCTTTGGGAAGAGCAACTCCATCTTCGGCAAGTGAATCTCCCAACACGATGCCACCTTCTATGGAATGCAGCATCGCATTCATCAATGCGAGACGGTGCGTATCTCGAACCAGCTCTACGCCGAAGAACTGCTTCTTCTCGGCAGTATCCGAAGAGCCACCCAAAGGAGCGGCTGTCTGGTTCTTGAGGTATGCATTAGCGAGGATGAAGAATCCGCACGTCCCCACAGCCGGATCCAAGATGGTTTCGCCGGGTTGTGGCTTCACCAGGTTGATGATGCATTCGATCAATGGTCGTGGCGTAAAGTACTGGCCGGCTCCACTCTTTTTCTCATTCGCGTTCTTCTGCAAAACTCCCTCATAGATGTCACCGAGCCCTTCGCGATTGACTGCGTGCCACTCGATCGAATCGATCTGCGACACAAGAGTATTCAGGTTCTCGGGATGGTGGAGAAACGTAGTTGGATTCGCAAAGATCTGTTTGACCCGTCCTCTACCTCGCGTGCCAAGATCATCAAGCATGTGCAGATAATGCCGGTACTGTTCGTTCGGATCATGTGATCGCTGCACTAGGTCTCTCCAGCGACAACTTTTCAGAAGCAAACGTTCTGTCTTTGTCTCCTCCGCCATTTTGAGAAATAGGAGATAGCTGAGTTCGTTAACGTATTGATGGAACGTGATGCCATCGTCACGAAGTACATCGCAGAGGCTCCACAGTTTTGCGACGATGTCTTGGACGGTGGTCATCTCTTGCTCTTCGATGCGTGTGTTGCTGATCGAGAGATTCAGATCGGTGCAATCGCTCGGCTATGTAGCTCTCGCTCTCTGAACAGGCTGGCTCATTTTCTTGAGCAGCCGCTCAATCTCCGCTCTCTTGAACATGCGGTAATCGTTGACCGGATGCCTGAACTCAGTGAGTTTTCCATTTGCTCCCCAGGCCCGAATCGTATTCGAACAGACACCAAGCATCTCCGCAGCTTCCTTAACGAGGACAAACTCGTCGCGAAGTGACACTTTCAAACCTCCCATCAAAGCCAGAAGTCTCGCAAGGCTTTGTGCTCAAACCTTACCAAACTGTGCAGCCATGATCTATGATCGCTCGTCAAACGATTCGCATTGTCATTCAGCAAGTTCGGAATCGTGGAGGTTCCATCGCAATCCCTGTGGAGGTGCCAGCAGCCCAGCATCTCGGATGACCTTGCCGAATAGTTTCGCCAAGCCAGGACGGTACGCTCCCTATCGATTCTTGGCGTAATCGTCGTAAAATGTTGAAAACGTGCGCTTGCCGGACAGGCGGTGTAGCGGAACGTGACTGCAGAGATTGGAGACGGTCAAGTCTTGTCAATCGCCTTGAGCGACCTACGGAACCGTGGGGCAATGCCGCCTTGGCTAGCAAATTAGGAGCTCGGCATGAATTGACTTCCGCCACCATGCAAGGCCAGTATCATGCCGGAATCGGACTTCGGAGTTCCACAGCCGAGCCTCACGGTTTATCGCAGAATTGAGTAAGCAACGTTGGACGAAATAATGTGGTCCCGGCTACTCACGTTATTGAAAAGATACTGCCCAGACTTATTGCTGCAATTGCTGAAGTGGATTCGTCGGCGGCCGCAACGGAAAGCCGCTGCGATTCTGCAGCAAGGTAGCCCGGGAGTTGGCGAGTGGAACCGCCGACGTGCAAAGGGCTGGAAGATACCAGACCTGTCGGAGGTTGATCTAAGCGGCATAGACCTTCGGGGAATCAATTTCCGCGACGCCGAGCTTCGCAAAACTTCATTTGTGGGAACGAATCTTAGCGACGCTCAACTCCACGACGCGGAGCTGCATGGAGCGGATCTGCGACGAGCAGTTCTGGTGAACACGATCTGTGACAGAGCTGAATTTGACAATTCCAACCTCCAGGATGCCAACCTTCGCGGAGCCAATCTTAACCGAACCGTCTTCAAAGAAGCGAACTTGCAGGGAGTCGACTTCACGGACGCCAACATGGGCTTGTGCAGGCTGATTCGGTGCGATCTCGCCAGCGCAGTTGTCGAGAATGCGATCATTGGCGATGTTCAGCTCGAGGACCTGCAATCGGTGCCACAAGCTCCGGCGGTGCTCCGACTGAATACGCGTGGAGCAGTCTTGACTGATGGGGATGCTGCGGCGTTTTTCAAAGCTCCTGCCGTTGTCGAGGTGTATCTGACACGGCCGCTGAGCCAGGAGGAACTCGGCGTCTACCATCTCCATCTTGGGGAATTGCACCGTAAAACGGCGGGCAGGAACGTATTCCTGTCAAGCCATCGCTATGATGCAGACGGCTCTGTGCTTCGTTTCCAAGCGGAGCGGTACGACGACATTTATGACGTGCTCCCCGATTTGCTTGCCCCATTTCGAATGGCAGAGGCAATCGACTGGAAGCAGTCTTTGGAATCGATTCCCGGAGATGGTCGTCTTGATGCGATCACAGCGTTAGCCAAGCGAGAAGTGAGGAACTCTCGCTCGCGATGGCGCTTCGCGGAGCGAATGGCTGAGATTTTCGACGGATTCCAGAATTCGAAGGTCCACCGAATCAGCGAAGGCCGATCGAAGGGGGTGAGCATATCCTTGTTCACGAACAAGGATATTGAGGCGAAGTTGATTGAGGGGCTGCAGGCAAAGGCGTGGGACGGCACCGAACCACTGACACTGGTTTTGGGACCGGAGTCTTCAATTCACATCGGAGATCGAGTCGTGAGTAAGAACAGTGTGAAAGGCAATGTCGTTGGCGGTGTGGTTGGCTCCGGTAGTGTTCAGGCAGACGGGGGGCGAGTTTATTCCGAGAGTGTCGACCGATCCGAGAATCGCGGTGACGAAACGCAACTGGCTCTACAGAGAGCACGGCACGAAGCTGAGCAACTAACGCAGGCGATTCGCGAGGAAGTCGAGTCGACCATTGCTGCATTCGCCGAAGAGATGGGGAACGACGCACCAGATAAAGGAAGATTGGCGGCGCTTTTGAGTCGGATCAAGGAAAGTGCTCCAGCGGTTGCGAGCATCCTTCGGGCAGCCGAATCCATCAACAAGTTGATGTCTGGTGACTGAGGGAGACAGATTCCAGACCTCGGTCACGGTGTCTGTGGAGTTAACCAAGTGGCACAGAAGTGGCACAGAAACGGTTGCAAATGGCACAAAACTATTGAAAATATGGAGAGTGACGCACGGTTGGAAGTGTCGCAGAGTTCTTCGCAAGTCGAAAAACGATAGGGGATTATCGTCGTCCACACCCAGTAGGTCATAACCATTCAGTCTTGGCCTACGGAACCGAAGGTTTCAGGTTCGAATCCTGAGGGGTGTACTTCTTGTGGCAGTGCGGCAAAGAGGTTCGAAGAAAGACGGTAGATGTACCGTTTTACCGAACCCTCCACCATTTCTCGCATGAAATCCACACCCGCGGCCGATCGCGCTCAATGCGTCCCATCTGACTAACGACTAGTGGGGCTGCACGTCGGATCGCAGCTTGTGGCCGGATGCAGAACACGCCGCTCATTGACGAGTGGGCTGACGATCAAATTGCATCGCGTGCGATGCCGAGGTATTGGGGCAGTTCGCAACCTGGCTTTGCGATGCACTGTGATCGTTGCGTCGGGTCAACCCCCAGTGTTACTGCAGAGTCGCTCAAGGCACAGTGGCTCGGAACCAAGAATTGGTCGACGTCTGTGTGGCTGCTGATACGGTGTGCAGCGCTGGGACGTCCGGGGTAGACTGGCGGTGGCTTGAAATCTGGCCAGGTTGTGCGGTTCCCAGAATTGGACGTTTGAGATGGCGGATCACGAGACATCTCGATCTAGGGATGCGGATACGCAGTCATCCGCCACCAGCGGCAGTCAGTCGACTTCGGCCGTTGTACAAGTAGACGAAGAACAGGGTTCGACTGACTGGGTCAGTCGACTCATTGAGTTAGACGAGCGGGAGCCGAGTGCTGCTGCTGTCGGCGCAACACAATCTGCCATTCCTGAAGGACATGCTGGCGAACAACCGACGCCGGTCGAGTCGTCGTCGGTTGTGCAGGCCGGATTCGACAAAGCGGCGAAGGTGTTGGCGGCAGTGCTGGCTGTCCAAGCGGCGGCCATTTTGGGTTACTTCGCGTTTCGTCCAGCTCCATCCCCAGCCGTGTACCGACTTCCCGAAGACCAGTTGTTCGCGCCATTGGCCACGGAAACAGCAGATGCCGGTGTGCGAACAGCCGCAGCAGCCCAAGTCGTCGTCGCGGCAGAGGGGGGCCAGTTTTCAACAATTGCCCAAGCCATCGCGCAATCGCCTGCTGGCACACGAATTCTGGTCAAACCGGGAACCTATCGCGAACAACTCGTTCTCGATAAAGCCGTGGAAATCATTGGTGACGGGCCGAGGGATCAAATCATCATTGAGGTCGGCAGCGGCGTCGCGTTAACCATGCAAGCCGATGGCGCAACGGTTCGTGGTTTCACACTCGTACGGGCGGAGGGGGTCGAACAGGAGAATTCGCAGACAGTCGAGATCACAGCTGGCCGACCCGTGCTGGAAGACTGTGACCTTACGTCCAAACAAGGTTACTGCATCCTCGTGCACGGAGCCGATTGTTGGCCGCGGATCGTCAACTGCCGAATTCACGACTGCGTCAAGGTAGGGATCTATTTTCGAGACGGCTCAGCGGGTGAGGTCGTTGACTGCACCTTCACAGGGGTGGAGACGGTCGGCGCGCTGGTCAATGAGAATGCGAACCCCAGCTTCCAAAGCTGCGCGTGGCGAGACAACGGCGGCAACGCCATCGCCATTCGCGGCGCTCGGGGCCAATTCGCAGACTGCACTATTTCCGGCCACGTGAAACCGGCCATCAGTGTCGAGGATGGATCGACCCCTGTTTTTCGCAATTGCCGCATGGAACAGAACACCGGATATGCCCTCCAAATCGTGGGAGCTGGCGGCCTGTATGAGAAGTGCGAGGTGCTTTCCAACGCGCGGGGCGTCGCTGTGCTGGACCAATCCAATCCCACAATGCGCGACTGCACAATCGCCGATACCAACCACGACGCCCTGACCATCCAAGCGAAATCGCAAGGGCTGTTCGAGCGTTGCCAGATTCGTGGTCATGACGAGTACTCGAACGTATTTGTAAACGACGCCGGCTCTCCGCGAATGACTGATTGCACACTCACGGGTGGTAAGTACGGCATCTTCGCAACTGAGCAGTCGGGAGGTGTGTTCGAAGGCTGCGAAATCTCGGGAGTAGGATCTGTCTCCGTCAGACTGACGCGAGAGTCGAATCCGGTCTTCCGTAATTGCCATATTCACGACACCAAGGGTATCGCGATTTACGTTGAAGAAAAGGCGAAGGGGGTCTTTGAAGACTGCGAACTCAACAACCTTGGCGCAACGGCCGTGTTTTTGACGAGCAGAGCCGAAACGATCATCCGACGCACACAGTTTGCTGACGGCAAGGAACACGCCGTACTAATCCGGAGTGATGCCATTGCCACACTCGACGACTGTGGCATGCGGGCGTTTAAGATGGCGACGGTTCACGTGGGTGAGGAGAGTGGAGTCAATCTGCAGAATTGCCGGATCGCCGATTGCGAAGATATCGGCATCTACCTGATATCAACCGGTCGCTGCAGTGTAGCCGGGTGTGCTGTTTCGAAATGCCTGGCCGGCGTGTTTGTGGGCCAGACATGCAAAGCCAGCATCAGTCGATCATCAATTCACGATTGCAAGAACTTCAACGCACGCATCGGCGATGAATCCTCTCCAACGATTTCCAACTGCGAGTTCCGAGACACCGAAGCCCACAACGTGGCCATTGAGGAGAAAGCCACAGCGGTGCTCTCGGACTGCACGATTGTCAACGGTGCCAAAGGCGGGGTTGTTCTCTTTGGCCAGTCGCAGGCCGCCCTGATGGACTGCCAGGTGTTTGCCAATGGAGCACACAACATAGCCACAACAAACGAGTCTTCGCTGAGCCTCGTTCGCTGTCAGATCTACGAGTCGGCCTCACATGGATTGCTGGTCGCGCGGCAGGCGAAAGCAAAGACCGTCGATTGCACATTCCGAGCGAACGAGGGGCATGCGGTGGTCGTTGGCGATCAGGCACACCTGAGCATCGAGGGCGGATCGATCAAAGAAGGCAAGCAGAATGGGATTCGCGTGATCCGCGCGACCGTGTTCGTGGCCGGCTGCGAGATCTCAGCACACGAACAGCCCGATCTGTTTGCCGACGAAGGTGCGCAGGTCACGTTGCACAACTGCACGTTTCAAAACGCAAAAGCGAATGCCGTCTCGCTTCAGACAAAGGCCACGCTGTTAGCCGACGGTTGCACGCTCGAGAACTCTGCCAAAAACACGCTGGCGTTCGACTCCGAAAGTAGCGGCATCCTCCGCGATTGCACCATTGGCAAGTCCCAAGCCAGCGGAGTCGTCGTCATCAATGCTGCGCGAGTAGAGCTGACGAACTGTTCCATACGCGACAATGCCGTTAACGGAGTTCTCGCCAACGCCGGCGTCAGCGTGTCGACGCAGAACTGCGACTTCGTGAACAACACGCTCTCAGGAGTCGCTGTCTTTAATGACTCGCGCGGAACCATTGACGGTGGGATCTTCGAATCGAACGGTGAGTCAGGCGTGTATGCACAGAACAATGCGGATCTGTCGATCTCTGGAACGAAGCTGGTGCGCAACCCGATTGCCGTCGAGATCGCCGAAAACGGGCGGGCTGCCCTGTATCGTTGCACGGCGTCGGAGTCGACGCAGACTGATTGGAAGGTGCATGCCAAAGGAGTGCTGACGGGAGACGGCAACACGCCACCTCTGAAACCGTCGCGCTGAAAGCGCCGTTGTTCTTGACTGCGATCGACAACCCTCGGATTGCAACGGGTGAATCGAGCGAGCTGCGCCGATTGCGAGTGAATCGCGATGGCCTGGCCCGTCGGAATACGATTCACGTCTCGCCCCACGATGACTCTCCTGGACTTGGCCATCTCCCGTCCAGCCAAGCTCTGCGGCACGGCCAAGTCGGCCGATGTGATTTTCAACGTCGCGAAGCCAGTGTACACTGGTTGATCGAGCCTTCAGGACGAGCTATTCGGAATCCCTTTGGGATCGTTGCCATGTCGGATCAAGAGCCCCGAGACGCGGTATCCCCTGCCGATGCGCAGTCATCCGCATCGAGCAGCGGTGAATCGCGTTCGACTGCTGTTGCCGAGTCCGACCGCCGAACAAACGACGGTACCGACGATTGGATCAGCCGTCTCGTCGAATTGGACGAGCAAGAGCCGTTATCTCCGCCAGCGACGCAGTCCACACCCACGGAGTCTGACCGGCCAACCGAAGCAGCTCAGCCGCAACCCACGGTCGTTCAACCGCAGGCTCGGCCGACGAGTCCGATCGGATTCAGCAAGGTGGCGAAGATCCTGGCGGCGGTGATCGCCGTGCAAACGGTCGCATTTGTGGGATACCTTGTGTTTCGCCCGGCGCCCTCGGCTGCCGTGTTCCGACTCCCCGACGACCAGCTGCGGGCTCCGGCCCCAACCGCCGCAGTTGAAACGGCCACGAATGCACCGGAAGCGACCGATGTTGTCGTCTCGGCAGAAGGGGGGCAGTTCTCGTCGATTTCGCGCGCTATCGCGCAGTCGCCGGCGGGGACGCGGATTCTGGTCAAGCCGGGAACCTATCGCGAGCAACTCGTGCTCGACAAGCCACTTGAAGTCATCGGCGACGGTCCGCGGGACGAGATCATCGTTGAAATCGGCAGCGGCACTCTGCTGACGATGAAATCCGACGGCGCGGTCGTGCGAGGTCTGACACTCATCCGGACCGAAGGCGTTGCCGAGAAATCCGACTACGCCATCGAGATCGAAACCGGCAGTTGTGTGCTGGAAGATTGCGACATCACGTCGCAGCAAGGTTATTGCGTCCTCGTGACTGGTGCTGCGGCTCGGCCGCGGATCGTCAATTGCCGGATTCACGACTGCCGTGACATCGGAATCTATTTCCGAGGCGGCGCCCGCGGCGATGTCAGCGATTGCGTCGTCACGGGTGTGCAGAAAATTGCTACGTTGGTCACCGAGAACGCGAACCCCAGCTTCCGCGACTGCCAATGGCAGGACAACGGCAGCAACGCGATCGTCATTCGCGGTGCTCGAGGCCAATTCAAAAACTGCAACGTGTCGGGCCATCAAGTGCCCGCGGTCGTCGTCGAGGACGGGGGAGACCCGTCGTTACGAGCGTGTCGCGTCGAAAAGACGGACGGAGCTGCTTTACAGATCGACAAGCAAGCCAGCGGCCTGTACGAGAACTGCGAGTTTCTGACCAGCACAACCGGCGCCATTGTTTGGGAGGAATCCAATCCCGTCTTGCGTGACTGCACGTTCGCCGAGTTGAGCGGCGATGGTCTGCGAATCGAGTTCAAGTCGAAGGGGCTTTACGAGCATTGCCAAATCAGTGCTCACAGCGATTACTCGTGCGTCTACGTCAGCGAAGGCAGCGCTCCGCGGGTGACCGGCTGCACGATCACCGGCGGAAAACAGGGGATCGGGGTCCGCCTGCAGGCCGGCGGCATATTCGAAGACTGCGATATTTCAGGATCAAAAGCTCACCCGATCAGGATCGCGCGGGAGGCAAATCCAGCCTTCCACAACTGTCGTATTCACAATACCGAAGACATCGCGGTTTTTGTCGAGGAACAGGGGCAAGGACTCTTTGAAGACTGCCAATTGAAAGACCTCGGAGCGACCGCCTTCTATTTGACGAGTGGGGCCAACACGACCGTCCGCCGCACAAGCATTACCGACGGTCAGAACCGTGCGCTCACGATCAACAGTGGAGCGTTTGGCACGTTTGATGACTGCGTCATGCGGGGGTTTAAGGCTGCCACGGTCTACGTCGATAACGAGGGCGGCGTGAATTTGCAGAACTGCCGGATCTCCGAGTCCGAAGACATGGGCGTTTATTTGGCGTCCACTGGCCGCTGCAGCGTGGCTGGGTGTGACATTTCGAAATGCTTAGCCGGCCTGTTTGTGGGTCAGCAGTGCCGAGCCAGCATCAGTCGATCCTCAGTGCACGGCTGCGAGAACTTCAATGCGCGCCTGGGCGATGAGTCCTCACCTAGCATTTCGGACTGTGAATTCCGCAACAGCGAAAACAACAACGTGTGGATCGAGGAAAAGGCATCCCCGGTGCTAACCGGCTGCCAGATTCTGGAAGGTGGGGTTGGACTCTTCGTTGTGGGCCAAGCACAGGCGGCCCTGATCGATTCCCAAGTGTCGGCCAGCACGGCACAGAATGTCGTCGCCTCAGGTGATGCTTCACTGAGCCTTGTTCGCTGCGAAATCACCGAAGCCAAATCGCACGGCGTGGCGGCCATTGAGCAAGCGCGTGTCAAGGTCATGGATTGTACCTTGCAAGCGAACGACGGGTGCGGCGTGTACGCGCGGGGGCAAGCGTACCTCAACGTTGACGGCGGCTCGATCAGCGAAAACAAAATGCACGGCATCTACGTGCCTTCCGCAACCGTTCTCGTTACCGGCTGCGACATCTCGGCACACGAGAAGCCGGATCTATTCGTTTTCAATGAAGGGCGGATCACACTACACAACTGCAAGGTGCACAACGCAAAAGCGAACGCGGTCTCTCTGCAGGCCAAGGCCACGTTGCTCGCCCACAACTGTACGTTCGAGAACTCCGTCGAAAGCTTGTTGGTTGTCGATTCAGAGAGTAGCGGCGTTTTCCGCGACTGCACGATGGCGACGTCCCAAGCGAGCGCCCTCGTCGCCACCAATGCTTCTCGAGTAGAGCTGACGAATTGCACATTGCGAGACAACGCCGCCAACGGCCTCGTGGCTAACACCGGTGCGAGCGTGTCTGCCAAGAATTGCAACTTCGTCGGAAACGCCGCTTCGGGTGTCGCAGTCTTGGACGACTCTCGCGGAACCATCGACGGGGGAACATTTGAGTCAAACGGCAAATCGGGGGTGCATGCCCAAGACAACGCCGACCTGTCGCTCTCCGGAGCAAAGCTGGTTGGAAATCCGGTCGCGGCTGACGTCGGTGAGAATGGGCGGGCCGCCATCTACGGATGCACCGCCTCTGAGTCGACTCAGACAGATTGGAAGGTCCATGCGAAGGGAGAGCTGACTGGGGCCAATAACACACCTCCACTAGATCCGCGGGGTCGAACCGGCGCTCGGGCCAGGGGTTCATGATCGTGACGAGGGCCACATTATGAGCTCGATCGCAGTCGGCCGGGACGGCACAACCACCGCAGCCGAGCCCGTTGAAACCGGCCGCCCGATTCCGTTGAGCGGTTCGGGCCGCTGGACCGACATCGGAACGCAAATCTTGCGGTTTGCTCGTTCGGTCTCCGGTTGGATCCCAATTACTCCGTTCGGCGTCGCTGCCATCGTGGGACTGTTCTATGCGGCCCGCCGATTCTCGGGTCCACAGAGCGACCTTATCATCGGTGCCGTCTGCGTTGGCGGGCTCGTGATCTGCGCCATGGACGTGCTGATTGTCGTTGCGGCGGCCTGTTGGTTTCGATTTCGACATCGATTCGAGTCGGACGACGAACAACTGACGCTCGACGTAGGAGCCCGCTCGGAAACCGGCTTCGGTTTCGGCTGGTCGAGCTTGATACCGCTGATCTCGGTTGGTGTGAAATGGGTCGCACCGCGTGGTGTGGACGTTGAACTGGTCGCAGTTCGCGGGGGACTGCGCGAAGTCGTCCGGCCGCTCCAGCGGGGTCGCGGCGACGAAATCGTTCGCGAGATCACGATCCGCGATTGGTTCGGAGTGTCCCGAATTCGTTTCCGCCGTCGGGCGTCGCTATCGGTTCATCTGCTGCCAGGTCCCGGCAAGGCGGCCGCGTTTGAACTCATCGAGCAGCTTCGACCGGGCGACGTGCTGGGACACCCCGAAGGTCAGCCGATGGGAGACTACATCGAGATGCGGCGGTATGCCGCGGGTGATCCGCTCAAGCTCGTGCTGTGGAAGGCTTATGCCCGCACCGGCAATTTGCTGGTCCGAACGCCGGAGCGGGCCGTCACCCCCACCACTCGCATGCTGGCCTACTTCGTCCCCGGCGAGAGTGACGAACCTTCGGCAGGGATTGCACGGGCGGCCGTCGAGGCCGGGCTGCTTGGCGACGAGGTCGTCTTTATGGCCGAGGGAGCTCAGGATCCCGCAGGCTCACCCGGCAACGCCGTCGACCAAATCATCCGCTCGGTGCACCATCGCCACTCGGCAGGAACTGGCTTGGACCGCTTTCTGGTTCGCGGCGAAGATGCCGGTACGTCGGCCGCCTTCTTGTTCGTACCACCTCTACCCGGAGCGTGGCTCGATCCCGTTCTGCAGGCGGTGCGTTCGCATAAAGGACCGTTTCAGGCGGTGATCGGGGTCGACGCCATCGAACCCGCGCATGAGGCATCGTCTTGGTGGCGACTGCTGTTTCGCCAGAAGCAAGACCGGGCGGTTGCGCTCGACGCCGTTCGAACGGTCTCCGACCGCCTCTCCAAGGCTGGCGCGCAAGTCCGCATCATCAACCGTAACACTGGGGAAAGCGTTGAGCTCGGCACTGTTGCCTGAGGGACAACCCTCTGCCAAGCGGATCAACGTGCAAACCGAAGAAGGTTTGCATTTGACGCTGCTTCGCGCGCTCGTGTGGGCAGCAGTGGCGGCGGTCATCGCGTACCCACTGTGCAGTTGGACCGGCGTAGTCGCTGCCTCATTGTCGGCAGGGTTGGCCGTCGGCTTGTCGCGGACGAAGCTCCTCACCGGACTACGCTGGGGTTGGGTTGTGGCCGCCGGGCTGGTGATGGTTGCCTGCAGCTTCTGGTCAGAACATCTGATCGGCTCTTCGGTTCTCTTGTCCCGAGCACTCGGCCCGGGCCGCGTGCTGACGCTGATTGAAGTGGTCACCTTTGGCGGAATGCTGTTCGGCTTGGTCCTCGCGCTCAGGACGTTATCGCGCCGTTGGCCCCTACTCGTCTTCGTCGAGGCCGCAATGGTCGTGGCCGGCGTCGCATTCAGCTTTCGCGCTCATCGGCAGTTTCCATTCAGCCAGCCCCAGGCCCTTTCCGACTGGGCCTTCCTGCAAGGACGCGATCCGCGGCACATCATTATGACCATCGGTCTGGCGACATTGGTCGCCCTCGGTCTGTTGATGCTGCCCCGCCAAGGAATCCGTCGTACCGGCATCGCCGCGGTGATCTTGTTGCTGTTCAGCTGGCTGATCTTTCCCTGGTTAATCGGCCCGGCTGTCAATGCGTTGGCCGCCCTCGAGGTCGACCGTTCTGAACAATCCGAAGACTCGCCGAAAGAGTCGAAGCCGTTGTTCAACCCGCCACCGGCTGCGCGTCCCCTGCCACCTCCGCCGCCCAGTGAGGCCGTCAACGTCCCATTGATGTCGATTAGTGATGCCGAGGTGATCGAGGGAAACGCCGGTACCGCCGTATTGGCATACCAGGTCAGCCTCTCCGCTCCGACACACCGACCCGTTATGGTCAACCTCCGCACGGCCGGCGGCAGCGCGACCGAGAACACCGACTACGAACCTCAGAACGGGCAGTTGACGATTCCGCCGGGGCAGACCGCTGCTACTCTGTCGATCAACGTCAATGGAGATACCAGTGCTGAAACGGACGAGACTGTTTTCGTGGCGCTCTCAACATCCACGAACGCCCTGATCGAACGCGGCCGTGGCAGAGGCGTGATTCTCAACGACGACGAGCCACCAGTCGTCCCACTATTGTCCGTTGCCGACGTGAAGATCAACGAGGGAGACAGCGGAGAGACCGCCGCCGAGATGGTGGTTCGACTTTCGACCGGGGCGGCCGAGGAAGTGAGCGTTACGTTTTCGCCGGTCGAAGGCTCTGCCTCAGACGAAGACTGCAGCGTCCCCGAACGGACTCTGACATTCCCTCCCGGCGAAACCGAGGTCACCGTTCCGATACGCATCAAGGGTGACGTGGAGGTTGAGCAAGACGAGACGTTCGTCGTCGAACTGTCGGACGCGAGCAACAACGCCTTGATCGAGCGCTCACAGGCAATCGGCACCATTGTCAACGACGACTTTCCACCGCCTCCGCCGACTCTGTCGATCAGCGATGCCAGCATTGAGGAGGGGCATCTCGGTCTCCAAACCATGACCTTCGAGTTGTCGCTATCGGAACCCTCGGAGAAACCAATCGAGGTCAAAATAGCGACCGTTGCCGACACCGCGACGCCCGATGAGGATTTCGTCCCTCAAGCTGGCAGTATCACAATTCTCGAAGGCCACACCCGGGCACTTCTGTCGTTCGAAATCCGCGGCGACAAGGCGTTCGAAAAGGACGAGCAGTTCCTAGTCCGGCTCGAAAAACCGCAAGACGTCGAACTGGAGCGTCCGCACGGGGTGGGCACGATCGTCAACGACGATACTCCACCGCAGATCGCGATCCTCGACGCCGAGATCAAAGAAGGTGATGACGGTTCGTCGCGGCTCGAGTTGGAAGTCGAACTTTCGGAGCCACCGCACATCCCTGTCGCCGTCGAATTCACAGCGGTCCCGCAGACTGCCCAGCTCAGGATTGACTTTGCGCAAATGGCCGGCCGGCTCCACTTCCCGGCTGGACGAACCAAACGGACCGCCAAAATTCGCGTCAAAGGCGACCTCAACGTCGAACCAGACGAGACCCTGCTCGTTCGGCTCCACGATCCCATCAATGCCGTCCTCCGCCGTGCCGAAGCAGTCGGCACAATCCTTAACGACGACGAATACCCCAAGGTCTCAATCGCCGATGCCAGCGCCGAGGAAGGTGACAGTGGACTGACGCCTCTCGAGTTCTCCGTCACGCTTTCCAAACCTTGGCACCGTGTCGTACGGGTCGAATACGAAACCCTGCGATACGACGAGTCGCTGGAGAACCTTGAAGCTGAGTCGACTTCGACGACCGATCCTTCACCGCAAGCCGATCAAGTCCCGCCCGAGCCTGCCGAAGACAATCCCAGCGCGAGCCCATCCACCGAACCCGATTCTGCGTCCGCAACTGAAGATCAGGCCGCCGATCGACTCACGCGATTGCTGACGGCCACACCCAATCGCGACCATCGACCACGTAGCGGCTTCTTGCAGTTCTTCCCCAAAGAAACCAGCAAATCTGTCTCTGTGCAGATCATCGGAGACGAAGCGGCAGAGCTGGACGAGCAATTTGTCGTACGGCTGTCGGAGCCCGTCAGCGCAACGCTCGATCGCAAACAAGCCAGTGGCACAATCCTCAACGACGACCCGCTGCCTAAAGTCAGCATCTCTGATGTAAGAGGCAAAGAAGGCGACGGCGGAACCTCGGTGGTTGTGTTTGTCGTCACGCTTTCCAAGCCGGCGGCCGCCCCGGTCGAAATCGAATATGAAACCGAAGAAGGGACGGCTAAAGAGGGCGTCGATTTCATCCCGACCCGCGGCTCTGTCACAATCCCCACCGGTGCCACCCAGGCCCAGATTCCTGTCGAGATTCCCGGTGATGCCGAATTGGAGCCACCTGAATCCTTCAAGATGAAGTTCGATCCACCCGACAACGCCGAAATGGCGCAAGACGAAGCGACTGCGACGATCGAAGACGAAGATGATCAAGACGAAGACGAGGATGACGAAGACGACGACGAAGAAGACCCTGAAATCACCATCGGCGACGTCGAGTTGGACGAGGGCAGCGCCGGCACAACAGCCTTCGTTTTTCCTGTCACGCTCTCCGAGTCGAGCAGCAAAGAAGTCGAGGTCACCTACAACACAGTCGCTGGTACTGCCACCGAAGGCGAGGACTACGAACTTGCCGAAGGGACTCTGAAGATTCCCCCAGGCACAACCGAGGGCAACATTACCGTCAACGTCTTGCCTGATGAAGACGTTGAACCGGACGAAACCTTCGAAGTCCGGCTGTCAGAGCCTCAGCACGCCACGCTCGGCGACGAGACCGGCGCCGGCAGCATACTGAACGACGACAAACCGTCATTGTCGATCGACGACGTCGAACTCGACGAAGGCAACGAGGAGTCGACCGAAGCCCGATTCACCGTGACGCTCTCTGAAGCCGTCGAACACGAGGTCGCCGTTGAGTATGCCGTGGTCGGCGACTCAGCAGCCGCCGAACAAGACTTCGAGCCGACCGAAGACCGCTTGACGTTCCCGGCGGGACAAACCACGGCTACCGTGGTTGTGGCCGTCGTTGCCGACACGGCAGCTGAGCCTGAGGAGCAGTTTCTCGTCGTACTCTCCGAGCCCGAAGGGGCCAAACTCGAGAAAGATACCGGGCTGGGAACCATCGTCAACGACGACGATCCGGTGATCACCATCGAAGACTTCGAAGCCGAAGAAGGAACCCTCGAAAGCACGCCATTCGAGTTTCGCGTGATCCTGTCGTCTTCGATCAGCACCGACGTGAAGGTCGACTACGCCACCAGCGCCGGCACTGCCGCCGAAACAGACGACTTCCAAGTCACCGAAGGGATGCTGACGATCCCCGCCGGTCAGACTGAAGCCAGCGTCTCCGTCGACATTGTCGCGGATGAGGTGATCGAGAGAGATGAAACGTTTGAGGTTCTCTTGTCGGAACCGAAGAACGCCATCCTCGAGGACGAGACCGCAACGGGCACGATCCTCAACGACGACAAACCCAAACTGTCGATCGACGACGTCGAAACCGAAGAAGCCAACGAGACGCTCGAGGCTACTTTTACAGCGACCCTCTCAGAAGCCATCGAGGAAGACGTTTCTTTCCGCTACAAGACCGCTCCCGACACTGCCGAGCCCGATTCCGACTACGTTCCGCGCGACGAGGAGCTGACGATCCCTGCGGGAGAGACATCAGCGACCATCGTCGTGTCGATTGTCGGCGACGAGATTGCTGAACTCCAGGAAGAGTACGAAGTCGTCTTGTCCGATCCGGTTCGTGCCGAACTCGACAAGGAAACCGGAATCGGCACGATCACCAACGACGACGATCCGTCGATCAGCATCGACGACTTCGAAGCCGAGGAGGGCAACACCGAGACGACGCCGTTCGAGTTCACAGTCACGCTGTCGTCGGCGACCAGCAAGGACGTCGAAGTCGACTACACCGCAGTAGCCGGGACGGCTGAACTGGGCAACGACTTCGTGCTCGCCCAGGGAACTCTGAACATTCCGACCGAAACGACGAGGGCCACATTCACCGTTGAAGTCGTTGCCGACGAAGTGATCGAGAAGGATGAGGCGTTCGAGGTGCTGCTGTCGAATCCTCGAAACGCCACAATCGATGACGACACCGGTGTCGGGACTATCTTGAACGACGACAAACCAACGCTGTCGATCGACGATCGGTCCATCCCCGAGGAAGAGGAGTCCGGACCCCAGAGTGTTGTTCGTGTGCATCTGTCAGAAGCCATCGAAGAAGATGTCTCCTTCACGTACTCGACACACGGCGACTCGGCCGAAAGCGGGGTCGACTTTCAACCTATCGAAGGACAGACAGCTACGATTTCGGCAGGTGAGACACTGTTTGCCATCAAACTGCAGATTGTCAACGACGAGATCGTGGAATTGAAGGAGACGTTCGAAATTCGGCTATCGGACCCGCTGAAGGCGAACATCGAACAAGGTACGTCAGTGGTCACGATCAACGATGACGATCTTCCCGAGGCCACAATCGAGGATGCCCAAATCGAAGAGGGCAATGCGGGAACCACACCGATTGCATTTAAGGTTACGCTCTCGGCCCCCACGAGCCGGACGGTCGAACTCGGCTATTTCGTGGACAGCCGAACGGCGCTTGTGCGCGATGATCTGACGATGGTCAAAGGCACATTGACCTTCCCGGAGGGTGAGACACAAAGCGTCGTCACCGTCGAGGTCATCGGTGAGACGCAGGTGGAAGAAGACGAGACGTTCGAGGCATTTCTCAACAAGCCGGTTAATGCCAAGATCGTCCGCAGGCGAGCCACCGGTACGATTATCAATGACGATTTCTTCCCCGACGTGAGCGTGGCAGATACCGAGGTTCGCGAAGGACAAGCCGGTACCACCGCCGCCCGGTTTGTGATCACGCTCTCCGAAGCCTCGCGCAACGAGATCACAGTCGACTACGAAACAGTCGCCGGGTCGGCGGTCGCGGATGAAGACTTTCGGCCGTCAACGGGAACACTCAAGGTCCCGCCAGGGCAAACCGAGGCAGCCGTCGTTGCCGAGATCGTCGGTGACAACGTCGTCGAAGAAGACGAAACATTCGAACTCCGTTTGAGCAACATCGTCGATGCGGCACTCGTGCGCGACCGCGCCACCGGCACGATTCTCAACGATGACGTCGAGCCGCCACCCCCGAATACGTCGATTCAAGACGCAACAGCAGACGAAGGGCAAGAGGGCACGACGAACATCGAATTCGTGACAGAATTGTCTGAGCCGGCCGCGGAAGATGTCACCGTCCACTACGCGACCGGCGGTGGAACGGCGCATCCCGACGAAGACTACGATCGGGCCGAGGGGGACGTCACCATCCCCGCCGGATCAAGTCAGGCCACAATCACCGTTGCCATCCGCGGCGACACCGAACCGGAGCAAGACGAGACCTTCGAGGTCCACCTCTCAGCACCCAGCAACGCAAATCTGTCCCGCTACAAGGCCATCGGCACGATCACCAACGACGACGGTCCTCCCCCGGACGATTCTGCGGGTGAGGACGAGTTCAATTGGGAAGCCAATGACGCCCCGCCGTCTGAACCAATCCAATTGATCACGATGGACGACGACTATAACCCGGTGGAGAATGCCTTCTACGTCCGCACGTTTGCCTACAGCCGCTTGGAAGGCGCGCGGCTACGGCGTGACCAAGCCCACGACAACGACGTCATCTGGGCGCTTCCGCGACAGCCGCTGCAGCTTCCATCCCTCCCCCCTGCCCCCGTGCTTCGCGACTTTTCGTATCAGGCGTACTTGATCGGCAAAGAGGCCACATTGCCCGGGATTCTGCAGACTGTATCGGCTAGCCCGCTAACCAATCCCATGCCCAGCGAGTTCAGCGGCGCCTACGATGTCACCTCTCAAGTGCTCGCGGCTGGGTATGAAGACGGCAAGAGGGTCAATGCTTACACCCACATCGCAAGACTTCCCATGGGCGATCCGAATTGGGACGAAGCGTCCCGAGCGCACTATCTGTCAATTCCGGACGACCGGCGCTACAAAGACCTGGCCCGCGACATCTCCCGAGGTCTCAGTCCGCAGCAACGCAACTCGCCGTTCGCACGCATGGTTGCCGTCAAAGACTGGATGTCGCAGAACCTGACTTTCGACTACAACCCGGCCCACCAAGGAGCCGACGATCCGACTGCATCGTTCTTGTTCGGAGATCGTCGGGGATACTGTATCCACCTGGCGCATGCGATGACCTTTTTGCTTCGCGCGCAGGACATTCCCGCGCGGTTGGCCATCGGCTACCGCGTCAGCAGCGAGCGCCGCGGCCAGCGCCGTGGATTTCTCGTTTACTCCAGCGACGCCCACGCCTGGGCGGAAATGTACGTCGAGGGCATTGGCTGGATCGCCGTCGAAGCGTCCACTCAGGGCAGAATCCCACCTCCCGATGCCGAACCCGACCCCCGCGAAGTCGACTACTATCTGAGCTTGCTCAGTGACGTTCCGCCGGAAGTCTTTGCCACCTCGTCCGGAGGTTGGCGCAGGACTGCCACTGTTGGTGGGGCCGCCGGATTCTCGCTGGGCTTGATCTTGCTATACGCCATCAAGTTCGTGCGGTTGCTGCTGCCGTTGGTCATGGAGACGGCCGCCTGGTACCGGGTCGGATATCGGTCGGTTCTCGATCGATTGGCTCAGGTCGGCATCCGCCGTAACTACGCGGAAACTTGGGACGAGTTCGCCGATCGAGTCGGAGAATTCTCACCAGACTTTGTCCCGCTGACCGAGTTGCATCTGCAGAAGTCGTATAGCAACGCTGACGTTGACAGGTCGCAATGGAAAGAGCTGCACAGGCGGATCGTGCGGCAGATCCGTGCCCACGTACCCTGGACCAAGCGCTGGTTGGGCTGGCTCAACCCGTTGAGTTGGCTGGGAGTCGGCTAGTGCATCACTTCGATCTCGAATCAAACACCCGGATCAACAGACAGCATCTCAATCTCTGTGGAAAGAGCCGATGAATAAAGCACAACCGAAGACAGACTCTCCGCCGGCCGAAAACGGCGACTTTCCGATCGAATCGCTCGACGACGTGCGAAAGCTGTTTGCCTCGATCGGCGACCGCTGCCGTATCATGGTGCAGGGACGCGACGACACCATCGCGCTGATCCTAATCGCATTGCTGGCCGACGGCCACGTTCTACTGGAAGACCACCCCGGTTCAGGCAAGACCACGCTCTCGCGCGCATTGGGGGAAAGCGTTCGCAGGCCCGAAGGTGACGATACGTTCGCGCCACTACGACGAATCCAATTCACACCCGATCTGCTGCCATCCGACATCACCGGCGGCATGGTGTTCGATACCGAGTCGAAGCAGTTCGAGTTTCGGCCCGGACCCATCTTCGCCAACATGGTGCTCGCCGACGAAATCAACCGCACCAGTCCCAAAGTTCAGGCGTCGCTGTTGGAGGCCATGGCCGAAAAGCAAGTCACCGTCGACAACGCCAGTCACGTACTCGAAGACGTGTTCTTTGTCATCGCCACACAAAACCCGCTCGATTTGGCTGGTACCTATCCGCTCCCCCGCGCACAACTCGACCGTTTCCTGTTCAAGATCAAGATGAGCTACCTGCAGCGGGACGATGAACTCGACGTGCTGGCCAAATGGAAGGCGGCCCGCAAGAAGCCGCCCACATTTTCGGTTACGCCGCAGACGATTACGTCCGCTCGCGAATTGATGCAAGAGGCAGTGGAAGTCTCCCCCAAGATTCACGAGTACTTAGTCGATATCGCCGGCAATCTGCGGGAGGACCCCCGAGTGGCCTTGGCGATCTCGACGCGGTCGCTGGTGCTGGCGCTTCCCGCCTTGCAGGCCCGTGCCATGATGCATGGCCGGGACTACGTTTCGCCCAAGGACCTCAAGGCCTTGGCCGTGCCGCTGTTCAGCCACCGCATGGAACTGGCCCCCGGCTGCAAAGATCCCGATAGCGTCGTCACCGAGTGCACCGCCTCAGTCGTGGAGGCGGCAACCCGCGAATCGCTCGCCGCCTCCGCATAGAAGTCCGTCCGGCTGCAACCTGAATTGATCTTCAAGCGATGAGCCGCAAACGTATCATCATCTGGATTGCCAACGTCGTCACGGTGCTCGCCGTCGGCGGCTACTACTTTGCCAATGCCGGCGATCCGCTGCTCGACGAGTACCCCGATTCGCCCTACACGCCCCTCGATGCAGACGCACCGAGGATCATCGTGATTACCGAGGCGCCACTAAAAGCAGACAAGCAGGCATACGACGCGTACTGGGACCGGCGACGGGCAGTGACCCGCTGGTCTCTGGAAGAGGGCGCGCTGAGCCAGGCCACACCGGACGAACAGGAAGCCTACCGTCTCGCAAACAGTGAAGAAGACTACGCAGCCTCCCGGGAATTGGTCGTCGAGATCCTGGCGGATCACGCGGCCTCCGTTCCCGGTCGTTTTGCACTGGCCACGATCGAACACAAAGGCGAAGGCAACTTTCCACGCGCGATTTTTCTGATGCGCAAACTCCGCCACGAGCTTCACGACACAGGTGTTGCCGATCCCGACAATGCAACGAATCGCGAGTGGTATATCCGTGTCTGCTACGCGGAATGGAACATGCTGTATGATCTCAAGCGTGACGAGGAAGGGCTGCGGCTGATGACCGTTCTGGAACAGGTCTATCAGCCGATGCCGTGGCGGCGGGTCTGGCAGCTTTCCAGGCTTGGCCGTTTCGACGAAGGGCGAGAGGCCATCGACGCGGCTACGGCGGCCGGAGGCTGGGAACAGCAGGTGGCGCACTTTGCCGCCGTCATCGCCAACGGAGAATCAAAGCGGGAGGGTGCCTATCTGGCCGGCAAGAACAGCGTCGAGGTCGATCCGGAGAGCGCTGTTGTCTGGTCCAATCTCTCAGGATATTGCCGTCAAGACTTTCGCTTCGACGAGGCAGAGGAGGCACTGCTGAAGTCTGCTTCGCTACAAGTCAACTTTCGCGGCAGCGCGTACACGTATCTCGCTTCAACATTTGCCGAACAGGGCCAGTTCACGGAGGCCTGGAACTCTCTGAAGAAAGCGCAGTCCCAGCGCCTCGAGCGAGATTCATACACGCTGGTCATGGACCAACACGAATTCGACCGCCGGGCGGCCTTCGTCCTGTTCCTCTTGGGACATGCAGAAGAGGCCTGTCGCCTCGCCCGCCGGTCGTTCGAGCGCCCCTCGCGCGACTATTCCAGCTCCGACGAACGCGATGGCAAATTCGAGCAGCGGTTCAGTTTCTGGGTGATGCTCAACAATCGAATCCACCAATTGAGTGAGTCTGACGATGCGGCTGCCGAGATACGCGGGCTCGAACTCGACCGCTGGACTCTTGAGCGGCAGATCATCGCGTTGCTTCGCGATGATGACTACCTGATCAGGATGCTGCGGCCCAACATGCCCGGCATCCCGTCACCCGACACGCTCTTTCTGCCTGACGTGGCGCGGCTCTTGCCCAGCGGCGTGGCGCACGACGCCCTGGCCCGCGCGCGGGCGGCTGAAGAACATCCATCGGCGGTCGCCTATTTCGATGCCGTCGAAGCCGAACTGCATTGGGCAGATGGCAACTACGCAGAAGCGCTCCCGTTTACAGAGTCCGCGATCGATGGACTCGACGAGTACGAACGCTGCCTCCGATCGCGCGTGGCCGCCGTTGCCGGGGATTGCCACCGCAGGCTCAACCAAATGGATCAAGCCCTACCGCTGTTCGAGCAGGCGATGCTCGAGTGCCCGGCGGTCTTTCGTCTTCTCGACCTTGCAATTCCGCTTGCAATTGCAGAAGACGGGAGCCCACTGGCGATCGAATGGGCGTCCCACCTGCTGGACTCACCCCGCTTTGAAGGCCACCCAAACGGGTTCGTGCTGGTCGCACGCACAACAGACGACGAGTTGTCATTCGAACTGTTTCGCACCGGCAACATCCGTGTGTGCCAGGGGTCGACTCCCGCTGCAGGGCAAGACGATCGGGTCTTGCAGGCCGCCACGCGCCGCTTACTGGCCCGGATGATGTCCCCTCAGCTCGACCTGACCAGCACCGATATCAACTCGCTCGACAACGGTCTGTTCGCGGCGCCCAAACCGGGCGAGACGGCCCGCTTGATGCGCTTGGCAGCCCCGGGCGGTTGATGGGTATCACGGTTAAAGGATCACCACGAAGGGTCGGTTCTGCTTCCCTTGCGTGATCTGCCGCAAAACGGCGGATAACGGGAACTGCTGCACCGCGCATCTTGCCCCCTGCGCCAGGGGCAGTCCCACACCGCAAGCCTCGACTCGGCCACTCGCACAGTTACCCGTAACACGCATGATTGCAGCAACTTACGGTAGATAGCTTAGTTTCGGCATCTTGACCGCAGCGGTTTAGCCGATAATAATTGAACTCTGTGGATGCGTTGCGTGTCGTCGTTTCGCATCCTGGCAAATTGACGAACTCCGTTACACGGGGGCGATTGGACTTGACTGGGTCACCATAGATTGAGGTGGCGTGCCGTGGTTGATCAGCAGGCCACGTTAAAAGCTGATCAAAAACTATTTGCCGAAAAGCAATTCGCTTTGGCTGCCTAGAAATAGGTAGTCCCGGCCTAGGAATCCCTGCCTGAGGAGTCCGACAGCCGGCCACAATATCAGGCTGGCGCCGAGTCAATGTCCGCTACGCTCGGCGTGAGATTGGTGGTGGACTGGCCGCGACGGGGCTTTGTTCGTTGAGCCTCAAGCGGTGAGATCAATCGACGAAATACGCACGTAGAGGCCGCAATTGCGGGATCACAGGACGCGGGTTCGATTCCCGCCGCCTCCACTAAAGCCGCTTGCGACAAATGTCGTAGGTGGCTTTTTGCATTGGGCGAGGCGTTCGCTGGAGCCACGAAGAAACTGGAAGGATGGGTGCCAGCCGGATGCCCTCCGAGGAACAAATGGAACATCGATCGGAAGAATGATGATCGGTAAGCTTTCTCTGGCTCGGCGGGAAGCAATTCGGGGCACACGAGTGAGTGAACCCGGCCCGCAATCGTGTGTCTGCACTCGAATCGAAGGTGGTCGTCTGAATCTGGAGGTTTGACTCCAATGAGCTTCTTCCGAAAGCTGTTCACCAAGCGCGAAGGGGATGAGCAACTCCAGCCTCCCTCAATGCCCTGGGATCAGCGACCGTCCATCTACGAGCACATTCGCTCGCATGTCGACTCCGATCAGCCGGGACTGACCGAAGGAGGAGACACGCTTCCCGACGAAGATCGTATCAACGCGGACTCCCAGATTCGTTGGGCGGCCGGTGCGATGGATGGTGTGATGGGCCATCACATGGGAGAAGGCGACAATGAGCCGCTTGTTCGCAAGGCTGTCGATCTGGTGTTGGGTTACTGCAAGAGTCCGACTGCCAAGACGAAAGCTGCTCTTTACCAGCACGTTATCGAAGGCAACACGCTGCCGTTGATCGATCCGATCGTCGAGACGCTCGTTGGAAACGACCAGCTCGATCATCAGCGACTCTACGAACTCGCTTACTCGTTTGTGACCGAAGCGCCTGATCGAGAGCCGGTGAAGATTGGCATCGCCGTTCTGGGTCTGTACCGAAACCCGGAAAACGAACTTCTGTTTCAAATACTTGGGCGACACGAAGAGTTCACGCTGTTCTGCGCTGTCGCACTGTCGAATCTCAGCGACGATGCCGAACCGTCGCTGTGGACGCTGGCCCGAAACGTGAGCGGTTGGGGCAGAATCCACGTCGTCGAGCGGCTGTCGCAGACGCAAAACCCCGAAATCAAGAATTGGCTGCTGCGGGACGGGTATCGCAATTCGGTGATGTACGAATACCTGGCCTACACTTGCGCTACAACCGGAGGACTTCTCTCGGCCCTGAGTGAAGACACCGTTGATCGAGATCTGCTGACATCGGCTGGCGAGATTCTTGCCGCTTTGATCGCAGGAGGCCCAGCCGAGAGTATCGACCACTACGAAGATGGCGCTGTGACCATCGAGATGTTTCTGGGACACATCGAATCGTCTGCCGAAACGCTCGACGACTTCATTCACGTCCACACGATCAAGTGGTTCCTCGACGATGAGGATGCGGATTGGGATTCTCGTGCGCAACGCGGGTGGACAAGCGAGCAACGAACCGGTCTGCGTGCGATTTGTGACCGCATCATGAACCGTCCCGATTGGGCAGATCAGGCTCGTCATGGTCTCGCCAGCGACGATGACATGGAGGTCCATCGCGCCAATCAGGTCGCCGAGGCCCTCGGTCTGGATACTTGGGAAACACATTGGCGTCGGTTGCACGAAAGGCCGACAGATTCAGGCCGCTGGTATCAGGTGATGGCCCGTTGCAACGACAACCGGATTGGTGACGTGATCGCCTTCGCTGAGCAGAGCATGGACGTTGCGAAGATCGCTACCGGTCCTGCTGGTGAAATGGGATTCGGCCCAGGCTGGGAACAGCACGACTGTCTCGATTTCGTACTTCAGGAGCTTCGCAGGTTCCCCGGTTACGGACAGCAGCTCATCGCAGCCGGTCTGCAAAGCCCAGTCATTCGCAACCGCAATATGGCCGTTGCCGCCCTCGCTGCTTGGGGATGTGACAACTGGACGGATGCGACAAGAGAAGCAATCGAATCTTCGTCGAGAATCGAACCCGAGGGAGACGTGCGGGAACGGATGCAGAAAGCACTCAAGGGCGAGCCATTGGACGATTAGCGCAGCGGAATTGTGGAGCGACGTATCGTCCGCTGCACTCGGCTCGAAGGGCTGAACGGCAAGGCACTCGCGGTATTCACCGTTCCCGCCGGTCGATCTTTGAGATACCTTTGATCTGTGCCGTGCCGATCGTCGGCCCTGTGATCTCGGTCGTTATCCGCTAATGGTGATGGTATGCAGCGAGTGAACTGGGACGGAACGCCGCTCGAGGGAGCGCCGTTGCCCGTCCCCGATGACCTTGCTGATTCAGTCTTCAACTACCTTCCGCCACCAGTCCCGATGACGCCCGTGATGGAAGACCTGGCCCACAGATATGCTAATGGGCAGATCAACGGGCAGGACTACGTTGCGATGCAAGCTGCTTTCTTTATTCGCCCGCGCGCAGAAGATACCCATCGGCAGAGGCGAGACGCGTTTCGCTTACGAGCAGCAGACGCGGCGGCCGAAGGGTTTCAGGTCCCGGAAAACTTTCGCCAACTTGTTCTGACCGATGCTTACGTCGATCGCCTGCATCACAATTGCATTTGGCTGCAGATGCCGGAAGAACTTTGGCGGCTTCCAAGTGATCCGTCTCAGTTGGTGTTCCTTGCGTTCACGGAAGGGCAAGGATGTTGTCATTGGCACTTGCTGCTGAATCCGGATGGGTCGCATTGTATGATCTGCAGCGAACATCCATTTGGCGTCCGCTCCAACTGGATGGGGAGCGTCCCAGATTACAGCAAGTGGGTCGTTCAGAAAGGTGCCGACTCGATCGAAGAGTGGCTGTATCACTATTTCAAAGAATCATCTGAGCATGATCGTCAGTACCTGTCGCGTCTTGAACCGTACCACTCCAGCTGACCGTGGCGGCTGCCAGCGGAGACTTTTCTGACGCTGACGCTGCATCGGTCGCAACGCGCTTGCTCGCAACTGGTCGATTCGGCCGTCATGAAATCGAACGGGCAGTTGAGATTGCATGCCAGCGTGGCAAGTCAAGACTGCTGGCCGTGCTGAAGACGCATCAGGGTGCAGAACCATCCGTGGCTGGGCGATCGACGCGGTCTCACTCGATGAGGCGCGGTGGTCGAACGATGAAGTTGTTGACTTCGCCATCGGGATCGATGATGGCGGTACCATCCATGCAGAACGACGGCTGGATGGTGACGAACTTGGGATTGCCGGTGAGCTGCACCTTCATGATCCGAGCGCTCACGTAACGGACGATCGTAAACGTGGCGTTGTTTCCAGGGTCGACGGCGGTCGAAAACAACATCATCGTGCGGCACTGGCCGATGACCTGCTCCAACGCGCTTTTGATTCCGGCGCTGAGACCTGTCTCACCATTTAAGTCGAAGGACGACTCTTCGTCGAATAACACGAGATCGGCACCGTCATTGTGATGCGCAAGATCTTCGGCCGAGACTCCATGCAAGATCTGGCGGATGATATCAGGAGTCGCGTTGTTGTTGCTGCCAATATCGACAGTTCCGAAGTTGCCCGGCGTCACGCCGGTTTCTTCGCCGCCTGCGGGGAACGACTGCGGAAACATCGTCAACTCGGGCAATCCGTCCCCTGATTCGTACACTGTGTTCGTCTCATCATTAAACCCCATATCGTCGGGACCGTTCCCATTGTCGATGAGGTCCACCCAATCTGCCTCTAGAATGGCGAATGGGATCAGCGTGGTGTTGCCGCCGCCGCCGCTGGTGTCGAATCCGATAGCGCCACGTTCCATGATGGCCGTCGCGACCGATTGCACGGGAGATTCAGAGACGCCGAAGATGTTGGCGAAGAACAAGTTGACGGCGCCGTTTTGCGCCTCGGTTCGACGGACGGTGGCCCGCACGCTGTTGTACCGCAGCGGGTTGTCGTACTCCCACGGGTAGTTCTGGTAACTCCAATCCGGCAAGCGTCCCAAAACAATGTCACCCTCGGGGCTGTTTGAGTTGTTTCTGTCGAGGACCGGGCCAGACTTGGTGACGAGATTCTTGGCGCCATATTCGATTGCGTTGTCGCGAGCATCGCTCATGGCTCCGGTTGCATCCGGAACGGGCTTGAGCAAGTCGGAATGGAGATACCCCGTGACGCCTGCCAGCGCCGCCGACTCAGCCGAGATTTGCGTCTCCTTCTTCACCTGCATCAAGTATGTGGCGTCGATGGCCAGCGCGGAAAACCCGAACAGGGCCACAAGCATTACGGCGGTCACGACCAGGATTTTCCCCGAGCGCGCCTGGCACTGCTTGAATCGTGGCTGAGGACAGTGTTGATTGCGGGCGTAGTTCATGGCTGGTCCTCTTCCCGAAATTGATCAAGGATGATCGTAACCTGGATAGATCGCCCCGGCGTTTGTCAGAACGTGCCTTCCTGTTGCATGGTGACCTGCGCCGTCAATGTGCCGCCGCCCAGCAGGTTGAACGGATCGACGATGGATACTTGGGGCGATGACATCGGAACGGAAATGACGACCGTGCGGTCGTCGCCCGCGGCGTTGGAACTAAACTGAAAGTCGTCCGGCGCATAGCCGAACGTCCCAAACACGTCGCGTGCACGTTGTTCGGCTGCCGCGGCTGAGGCGTCTTGCACAGCGTAGGCTCGCGCGCCCTCACGCGCGGCGTGCAGCATCGAGTGCCTGACGAGAAAGACCCACCCGAACTGCATCATGCCGGTCAGCAGCAGCATGAAGAACGGAAGTACGATGGCCAACTCGACTGCAGCCGCTCCGGTGCGACGCGGTCGTTTGGCCCGGGGTGCTGCAGGGGCTGTGGTCGTCGTAGATTGCTGCCGCATGGCTTCACTCTTGTTAGCTACATGTTTCCGAAATAGCCCGTCCAAGCCAGATCGAGCGTCTCTGGTTTGAGTTCGAACGGCACACTGTGCAACCGACAGATGTCACGGACGCGCTCGATCAAATCGCGCGGTTCGCAGCAGCGAAGCTCCCGGTCTTCGTTCCGGTAGCGTTCGAGCAATCGCGCAATCACGTTTTCCCCAACCTGCGCACCGAGTTTCGATGCATAGCGTTCGAAGATCAGCCGGTAACCCGCCGGCGTCGGCATGTCCAAGTGGACCCGGTAACCCATGCGTCGCAAGAAGGCCGGGTCGGCGACGTCGTCCACGCTGAGGTTGGTGGCCACGACCAGCATCAAATTGAACGGCACTTCGAACTTCTGGCCGGTATGCAATGTCAGGTGATCGATCTGGTGCTCGAGTGGGATGATCCAGCGATTCAGCAGCGCGTCCGGGTCGATCCGCTGCCGTCCGAAGTCATCGATGACGAACGTGCCGCCGTTGGCTTTGAGATGCAGGGGCGATTCGTAGTACCGCAGCGACGGGCTGTAGGCCAAGTCGAGGGCGTCGATTGTCATCTCGCCGCCGGCCACAATCAGCGGACGCCGCACCTTCACCCAGCGGCCGTCGATCTTGCCGCCGGCGCGTGAGACATGCTCGACCGGCCGATGAACCTGCGGGTCAAAGATCTGCACGACACTTCCAGCCACGCTGATGGCATACGGGATCCAGATCTCGCCATCGATGGCTTGATGAATCGACTTGGCCACACTGGTCTTGCCGTTCCCGGCCGGGCCGAACAAGAACAGGCTCCGCCCGGCGGAGACCGCCAGTTCGGTCACTTGCACGGCACTCTCGGGCAGAACGAGATCGGACAGTGCAGCACGGATGGCTTCCGACGAGACGTCGGGCTGGTCGCGGATCTGCAAACTCAACATCGAGCGGTAGGAGTCGAGGGCTACCGGCGCGGGTCCGATATACCCGCAGAAGTCCATCACGCGGGCAGCCTCTTCGCGACCGCGAGCGGTAATCGCATAGCGATAGCTGAACGGCCCGTTCTCGCCGAGAATCTCGACGAACTTGTCGTCCTTGAGTTGCCAGAGCAGTTCATCGATGATCTGCAGCGGCAAGTGCAGCTGTGCGGCTGCGGTCTCGGTCGAGAAATGGGGCGCCGTATTGGCCAACTTCAACACCAGATCGATGAGCTCGGCTGGGTCGACGTCGGAGTCGGAAAGCTGCTCCAGCGCGCGGGGCCCGCGTGAGCCATCCGTGTCGATCATCCAGGGCGGTTCAGGAGATTGGAGCTCGGCCTCCAAGAGTCCACGATCGTTATCAAGAGATACGCTCACTTCGGCGACCTTCGATTTCGGAGATTGGGAAAGTTGCAAACACTTCAATTCGAGCTCGGTTACGACCAGCGGCGGTCGGAGCGCGTGCCTAGAAGAATTGCCACGACGACGACAATCACCGTCACGACGGAAAAGCGTTCTATGAAGCTGGACCAGCGGATTCTGAACATCAACCGTTTAAACATGCTGCCGATCTCGGCAGTTGCCGGCGAGAGCGAAGTTTCGCCCACCGGAGCAAAGTAGAGCAGTGCGACCGCCAGTATGAGCGCCACCATCAACAATGCTGAGCCGACGAATCGCCGGGAATGCAGCAACGGTAGTCGTTTGCCGTTCATCTCAGCATCCACTTCACGGCAACGATCGAGCAGATCGAGCAAGATTCGCTGATTTGAACTCTTTAGCGCCTCGAGCGTGACCCACGGCTCACCGAGCCGCACCATTTGCTCGGCCAACTGTTGCCACGGCCCGCTGCCATCGGCTCGTTGTTTCCGGCAAGCGATCATCATGGTGTCGTGCAAGGCCCGGTATTCGCCCGGCGAGACCGCACGTCGTATCTTCCGTCGGCGCGCAATGCGTTCGACGACTGATGTCCATTGAGACCACAGTTCGCGCAGGTCGTTCAGGTCAGTTGACTGGTGGATGCCGCTCATGCGACAGGTCCCCGGTTGTACTGAAAAATTGGTCTGTTGAACCGCTACTGGGTTGGGGCCATTTGCCTGAACATCTCCATAATGTCGAATACCGCCGGCCCCATAATGACGACGAACAATGCCGGAAAAATGAATAACACTGTTGGAAATACGAGCTTGACCGACGCCTTTTGGGCTTGCTCTTCAGCCATTTGCCGGCGCTTCATGCGTAGCGAGTCTGCGTGCACGCGCAACGCTTTGACGATGCTCGCACCAAAACGCTCGGCTTGCAGAATGACGGCGGCCAGGCTTCTCAACTCTTCGACATCAAAACGGTCGGCAAAGCGTTTCAATGCTTCACCGGTTGACTGACCGAGCTGGATTTCGCGTTTCACGATTCCCATTTCGGCCGACAACGTGCGATGCGCGGTCCTCAGCTCTCGCGACACTCTTTCGATCGCAGCCGGCAGACTCAATCCGCCCTCCACACACACGACAATGACATCCAGCGCGTCGGGCAAGGCACGGCGGATCTCGGTCTGCCGCCGGGCCTTTCTGGCGTCCAGCCAGAAACTGGGAATGATGGTTCCCAGACCGCCGGCCACGAGTCCGAAGAACAGGGCATGCCGCACCGTGATGACGCCGGCGCTACTGGCCATGAGCCCGAGCACGATGGGAAACGCAATCAACGCGACTTTGGTCACGACGAAAAAGAGTGTCGAGTTCTGCTTGTACAAACCGGCGTGGATCAGCCGGTCGCGCAGACGTCGCTTTCGCTCTTCATCCTTGGGCATCAACAATCCGGCTGCTCGGGAGCCGGGGATTTCCACGGAGAAGTCGGACGCCCCGAAGGTGGCGCCCGGTCCGAAACCTTGGTCGGTGGCCAGGCCCTGCAGGCGCGTGTCCACGGTCGCTCCGCGTCCGGATCTCAAAACGGCTACGAGCAGCACAAGGGTGCTGGCCACTGTGAAAGCGGCAATCGTGAGCATTCCACCGTCGCTCATGTTGAAGACTCCACAGACTATGATCTAGAAATCGAAGTTGACGATCTTGCGAATCCAAACGGCCCCCAAGCCCATAAACACGAGGGCCGTTATGGGGAGTACCGGGCGGTCGAAGAGTTTCAGCGCGTATTCGCGATTGACGAACAACAGGATGACGAACATGGCCACCGGCAACGCCAGCAGAATCGCTGCCTGAACGCGACCCTCGGCAGTCAGACTGGCAATCAGACCGCGAATCCGGAAACGGTCCCTCACGATATAGGCCAGTTTCTCGAGGATCTCTGTCAAATTGCCGCCCGTTTGCTGATGCACCAAGACGGCGAGTACAAAGATCTTGATCTCCAGCAAGCCGGTGCGTCGCGCCAGATCTCGCAGCGCCAGCTCAGGCAACAGCCCCAAATTCTGTTGTTCGTAGCAGTATGCAAACTCGAGGGCGACCGGTGGCTTGAACTCCTGCGAGACCGAGTGCATGGCTTGCGGCATCGACTGGCCCGCGCGAAGCACGCGAGCCATCAAGTCAAACGACTCCGGGAGTTGGGACCTTAACATCTCCATCCGGCGAAAACGCTTCACCTGCACGATGATCAGCGGGATCGAACCCGCCACCAATGCCGTGGGAAGTACGACGTACCAATAAGGGAATGCCAAGGCTGCCAACAGCGCCGGCACGCCGGCCGAAATTGCGATAACCATCAACAATTGCGCCGGCGTTTGACGAATGCCTGATTGCTCGACCAGCGATCGATACCACTCGGCCAGCCCGAAGGAATCAGAACTGGCCTCGCCGAATGCTTCGGCGGCCAGGTCGCCCAGGTCTTCGACGCGCTGTTTTGATTCTTTGGCCCGCTCGCGCTGCTGCTGCAGCATCTGGTCGTTGATGCGCTTGCGAATGCGGTTCTGGTCGTGTTCGATGATGTCCAACAGCAGCAGGTTTGCCGCAAATACGGCGAGAAACCCGGCAGCGAACGTCAAGACGATGATGATGGTTGCACCCACAGCTATCCCCGACTCTCGGACACGTAGGAATTGAGAATCCGTTGTTCGAACAGCTCGACGGGCAGGCTAGTCCCCGATGCCTGAAGACGCTCCAGGCATTGCGGTCGCAGGCCTGTGGCCGAGAAGTACCCCTGAGCCATTCGATCGTCATTCAACCCGGTTTGTTTGTAGCTGAAGATATCGTGCATACTCAGGACGTCGCCCTCCATTCCGGTGATTTCGGAGATACGCACGACCTTTCTGGCACCGCCGGTCAGCCGGGCCGCCTGCACGACAATCTGAATGGCCGAGGCAACCTGACGTCGAATGGTCCAGACGGGCAACTCGAAGCCGGCCATGCCGACCATCATCTCCAGTCGACCCATCGCATCGCGGGTGCTGTTGGCGTGAACGGTGGTCAGGCTTCCGTCGTGCCCGGTATTCATGGCCTGCAGCATGTCCAGCGCCTCGGCTCCGCGACATTCGCCAACCACGATGCGGTCCGGACGCATTCTCAATGCGTTACGCACCAAATCGCGAGTTGTGACCTGCCCGGCGCCTTCGACGTTGCTGGGACGGGTCTCCATGCGAACAACGTGCGGCTGCTGGAGTTGCAGTTCGGCCGCATCTTCGATCGTGGCCACGCGCTCGTCGTGCGGGATGAAACTCGACAGGGCGTTCAACAGCGTCGTTTTACCACTGCCCGTTCCACCCGAGATCAGCACGTTCAAACGGGCTTCGACGCAAGCCGACAAGAACTGCAGCATCTCGGGCGTGATCGAATCGTTCGTCAGCAGATCGTCGACGTCGAGCGGCTTGCTTCCGAAGCGTCGAATGGAGACGAGCGGCCCGTCCACCGCCAGAGGCGGGATGATGGCGTTGACGCGGCTGCCATCGGCCAGCCGGGCGTCGACCATGGGGCTGGTTTCATCGATCCGCCGTCCAATGGCGCTGACGATGCGTTGGATGATCTGAACAAGGTGCCGGTCGTTGGCGAAAGAGACCTTGCTGGGTTCGAGCCGGCCGAACCGTTCGACGTACACCGTCTTAGGTCCGTTGATCAGAATGTCGGTGATCGTCGTGTCCTTAAACAGCGGTTCCAGCGGCCCCAGCCCGAAGGTCTCGTCAATGACCTCGTTGACCAGCCGCTCTTGCTCGCTTTGATTGAGCAAGTCGTGGCGGCCGCGGAGCAGTTCATTCGCCGCCCGCCGGACTTCGAATCGCAGATCTTCTTCGCTCATCGTCCCCAGGGTGGACAAGTCCATCTTCGAGATGGCCTGGCGATGCAGTTCTCCCTTGATGCGTTGAAACCACTCTTCTCGCTCGTCCTCGACTTTAGTTTCAACGGCCAGCTCTTCCGGCGCCGGTTGCTCAATCGTGGCAGCGCGCTGCAACTCAGGTTCCACCACTGGAGCGTCGTGGTACCCGTTGCCGTTTTGATGTTTGTTTCTTGAGTTCCAGAGCATCCAACTCTCCCAAACTGCAGGCTGTAAGATGTATTTCTGAGCTGAGTTTCAGGCCTCTTCGGTCAATTTGATTCGGTCTTGTCTTTGCTGTGGGTTAACTCAGAAGACCCCCGGTAACAGCCGATAGCGAACGGCCGACTCGTACGACACGTACTCGGGGTCTTTGCGCAACAGGCGCTCCTCGGCGAGCAACCGCGGAATCTGCAAGCAATAGCAGGCGAAGTAGACGGCGAAATTCCAGGTAGACGGATTCAATGCGAAGAACGCAACATGCGTCAATAAGTAGCCCAGGTACATCGGATGTCGCACCAGGCGGTACGGTCCTGAAATCTTGAGACCGCGGTTAGCGGGCACCAGTCCAAAGCTGCGACCCAACACGACCTTGGCGTGTAACTGGATCAACATGCCGACCAGCCACACCATGGCTCCGGCCAGCGGCACAACCAGAGAGCTGCCCAGCTTGGGAGCGACCAGCAGCGGGGCGCAGGTGGCGGCAAAAGCCAGCAGCCAATCTCCTGCATTCCGCGACACCTGGCTCGAAGTGCGCCGAACCAGCATGAACACCACCACCAAACCTTCGGATATCAACGGCAGAATGTTGGTAAACTCGCCGTTTTCACCAAACCCGTCGAGCAGCCGGAAGAACAGCCAACAATACAGCACAGTGACCGCACCGCGTTCGATGACGTCCAGCCAGGTTTGCAACTTTGTTGCCGGCGTGTCTTTGTGTGTCATGACCCGTGATTCGTTTCTCTCAAGAAGTCTTGTGCATGCCGTTTACACTCATCGCCAGTTCCGTCATGCTTCTGGCCACCCGGGTGTGTGGCTTGGCGGTAACCACTGTGGTTCCCGCGTAGTTCGCTTTCTTGAGCGTTTTGGGATCGTCGGGAATCGCGTGGCTGATTTTGCTGCCCAGCGCCTTCTCGACCTGTGAAATCCGCAATTCGCTGTGTCGGCTCCAGCGATTCGCCACAAGCTGCACTCGATCAAGTCCAATGCCCAGCCCTTCCAGGTAGGCGAGAGAACGCCGCGTCTGGCGAAGCGACGTAATGTCCAATCGCAGAACCAAGACGACAATGTCGGCCAGGTAAATCGCCGGCGCATGCTCCTGCCGGTAGGAATGATCGACGTCAGCGACGACATACGGGTACCGCGCGCGGGCCATAGCGATCGCCTTGCGGACCCCTGGCTCGGTGACGCGTTGCACGTCGGCGAAATCAAATGGGGACGCCAGCAGGCTCACGCCGCTCGAGTGCGGGATGAAGCACTGCTCGAACATGTTCTGATCCATCCTGGTCAGGTTGCTGCAGAAGTCGGCGAGCGAATGGGCGGGTCGCACATTCAAGAGGGTCGCCAGATCGCCCGTTTCGAGCTTCAGGTCAAGCAGCCCGCACTTCTCGTGTTCGCTGGCCAGCGTGGTCGCGATATTCACGGCCAACGTGCTGGCTCCGCTGCCCCCGCTGGGGGCCAGAACCGCGATCAGTCGCCCATGCTCCTCTGCAGCAGTGCGATTGGGTCCCAGACGCTGCAGGGCCGGCGGCAGCTCTTTCTCCAGTTCGGTTTCGTCAACGTATTGAAACCCGCCGTCGCGGAGGCAGTGCAGGATGAGTTGCGGATCAGACGCCGGACCTACGCAGAGAACTTGGGCAGGAATCGTCTCGTTGAGCTCACGCAAGATTCCGAGCGAACCCTCCACATCCGGCGAAAGTCCCAGCAAGATTGCATCGGGACGGACGCGTGCGGCGGCGTCTATTGCTCGCGCGACCGGCACAACATGACCCTCTGGGCACTCGTACCCGATCTGTAGCAGCACGTCTCGGACTTCGTTCGAAGTCGACGGACTGTCGCTGGCTACGAGAATCTGCATGGGTATTCTTTCCTTCAACACACAGCACCTAAGCGTGCCTGCTCCGTTACTCTCCGTTCACGACGAATGGCTGCAGCGGCACCAAGCCGGAGTGTCGGCCGCGCAGGGTGCGGATTCGCAAGGGCTTGGGTCGTAGGCTGCCCACCACTTGTGCTTCGACGCCTTCGGGCGCCTCTGCGACTTCCGTCGGGCCCTCCTGTTGGAACCGCAAGTCTCTGAGCGACACCGGGCGCGTGTCAGCGGCAAGTCCGTCATCGTCGTTTCGTAGAGACAAGTGCAGCGTGCCCTTGTCTTGAGCCAAGCTCAGTTTGTTCGCTTGGTCGGGCATGACCAGCAGCGTGACAGAACGCATTTCCTGAGGATCGATCTTGTTGTCCATGGGGGCATCGATTGTCTGGTCGACCGCCAGAATCTCGACGTTCTGCAGCAACGTCGTCGCGCTGCCGCCGCCGGTGACATCGTCAAGGCTTCTCTCCGTCACCGACAGCACGACATCCACCTTGTTACCGGGCAAGATGAAACCGCCGACGCCGGAAGCGATCGTCGGGGTCATGATCGTGTAGGCCCTCATGCCGGTCGGAACCAGCGCGGCCATGCCGCGGCCAGCGTCTTTGGCGGCGAGTTTTCCGTCGCGGATCAGGTCATCTCTCAGAAGCGGAATCACCACCGCCCGATCGAGTGCATCCTCGATGTCAGTCACGACCCCTGCGGGAATGTCCCCTTCGGGCATCTCGACGAGCTTGAGCAGGTCCCGTGTGACCATGACGCCCCGCGGGATGTCGACAGCGGCCGAAACGACCGAGACGGAGCCGACCGCGGCAGCCGTTGCTGTCTGGCTGCGCAGCTGGTCCACTCCGACCGCTGCCGCGAGTCCACACGCCAGTGCCAAACCGACGACGATGATTGTTCGAAAGCTCATGGTTTCTCTCCCGTGTCGAGAATCGTTTAGGCGTTACTGACGCCAGAGGATGTATGCCAGAACGCCTGCGGCCATCATGGCGCTGACGGGTACGAGCCGACGTCGGCGATCGGGCTGCTTCGCGATGTCTTGCACAGTCTCCCGACCGTCGCCGTGCCACAGGTACTGTCCGATCGACCTGAGCCGGTACAACAGAATCTGGAAGTTGACCCAAGTGCCACGCAGCTGACGGTGATACAAGATGACGCCTACCGAATAGACTCCGGTCAGCAGGCAGCCGCACAAAGTCACGTAGACGATGCCGGCCGAACCCAACCAGGCACCGACCCCGGCCATGAATTTCACGTCACCGGCCCCAATCGCGCCCAAGCTGTACGGAATCAAGAAGACCCCCAGACTGAACACTAGGCCGGCGAGACTCGCCACCAATCCAGGCGTTCCCGATAGCATTGCGTGGTACGCCAATCCGGAAGCCATTAGGGGGATGGTGAGCAGGTTATAGACTTTGAAGTTCCAAACGTCGGTGAATGCGGCAATTGCCGATCCAGTTAGAACGACCAACCCTGGGAAAGCCATTGTGTCAAGCATCTTCACCCATCCTTTTTGCGCGTCTACGCGCCGCCCAGCGCGTTCAGGGCCGTCTGAAACAGTGCATCTGTATTGACGCCCAATATCGTGGCTCCCCCCACCACGACCGCTGCTACCAGCCCGGCCATGATGGCGTACTCGACCGATGTCGGCGCATCTTCGCGCTCGATCAGCCGAACGATTACCGTTAGCAATCGTTTCATGAACCCCGGATCCCTACAGAATCGAATAAAAAACAAGGTTCCCTTCCCGGCGCTCGCGGGAAGGGAACCCCGGAACTGCGCGATCGCGCTACACGCCACTGATCGTTGTGGCGACACTCTGAAAAACCGCCTCGGTGTTGACGCCGAGAGCCGTTGCTCCGCCGATGACGACGGCGGCAATCAACGCGACCATCACGCCGTATTCCACAGCGGTCGGCGCATCTTCTTCTCTCAGAAAATTCTTCAGGAACTTGACCATTCTCCACATCTCCTTTTCAGAAACGAGTGACAACAAACGATGCCTTACGGCAAATGACTGGGAAAACATGCACACTCCCCGGAGCGTGCGTTGGGCCCAAAGTCTTCCTCACGTGCCGAGCATGTATCGCATACGTCGTGCCGAGTGGCAGATTGAGATCGCACGAACCCTGGTTTGTTCGAGCGAGAACACCGCAACTCAACTGAGAAGGTCGAGTTGCGACTTCACAGAAAACCAGAGTGAGCTTTGCAGGCAACCGCCGAGCGGGCCGAGAGGACTGACGATTTCTTGAGTGCGCCAACCGGTGGTTGACAGTTGGTTGTCAGTCTGCGTTCGACACTGCCAACCGCCTGTTAGCGCGCCGCGACCTTCGAGTAGGAGGAGTGCCGGAGCGCGCTACGCGTACAGATCGCGCATTGGGCGGAACCGATCAGAGGGTCCTTCGGACCGCATCTAGAGAGCGCCTGACATAAACGTAGCGGGTTCCGACGGCGTAGATACGACGTACAAAGGCCGAACAGCGTCGGAGAGCCGCCACGATTATCCCGGATGGGATCTAGGTCGACTCGATCAAGCCGAACTTGTGCAGTTTCTTGTAGAGCGCGACTCGGCTGATACCCAGTTCGCGAGCTGCTCGTGATCGGTTGTTGTTGTGTTTATCCAGCGCCTCGAGAATCCGCCGGACCTCCGCCTGCACACGCGCTTTGGCCAGCACCGAAAGAGAAGTTGAGCGGCCGGAGGTGCCGAAGCTTGAATCCTGCTCGAAATGCTCGATTTCGTGCGCGCTGCTTTGGTCGGCCGGCTCTGTTGCCGGCGATTCTGTCGCACTCGACGCACTTGCGGCTTCATCGGCGAAGCGCTGAATTGGTTCAGGCAGGTCGCCAACACGGACCTCAGCGGCAGTGGCGAGCGTCACGCCGCACTCCACCGCATTGCGCAGCTCGCGAATGTTGCCCGACCACTCATAGCCTTCAAGGCACGCAAAAGTCTGATCTGAGAACTTCGGGACCGCGCGTCCCAGCCGGATGCTGATTTCCGTAGCAAAGTGTTCGGCCAACAGGCGGATTTCGGCTCTCCGTTCTCGCAGCGGCGGAAGCCGAAACTGCATCACATTCAACCGGTAGAACAAATCGGCACGAAACCGCCCCGCAGCGACTTCGTCCGGCAGGATGCGGTTGGTTGCGGCGATCACGCGTGCCTCAACTGGATGCGACGCGTTCGACCCGACTGGTTCGTAAACTCGCTCATCCACGGCCCGCAACAGCTTGGCTTGGGCCGAGGCAGAGAGAGTGTCGATGTCATCCAGCAGCAGCGTTCCCTGGCCGGCTTCCTTGAACTTTCCGTTTCTTTCTTGATCGGCGCCTGTAAACGCGCCGCGACTGTGTCCAAACAACTCGCTCTCGATCAAGCCGGCCGAGAGGGTCGCACAATTGACGACCAAGAAGGGCTGATTCCGCCGTCCGGACAGCTCATGAATCAATCGCGCCAGACGGGTCTTTCCCGTTCCGGTTTCGCCGGTCAGCAGAATGTTGGAGTCTTGGGCGGCGACGAGCGAGACCTTCTGCATGGTCTCGGCCATCTGACCGTCGCCGAACAGGAATGTGCCGTCTTCGGACACCTGCTTGAGCTGAGTACCCACCGGTTCGGCGGTCTCTGCGCCTTGGAAGCGTAGACGGACAGTCAACACGTCGGCGAGAAAGCGTAGCCGACTCAAATCGGTCGACTTCACGTAGTCCGCCACTCCCAGGCGAAACATCCTCAGAGCGATTTCAGGATCATAGCGGTCGCAGACCACAATCGTCGCCGCCTCGCCCCCGACGGCGGCGACCTCCTGGATCAAAGCCGCGACGGCCGATTCGTCGCCGGCGTCGGCAAAGTGCGCGATCAGAAGGCCAATCCGATTATCGGCTAGATGTTGAATGGCTGAGTCAACATCCGTGTGGACCTCCAGCTCACAGCGCCCAACTTGGTTCACGATCCCGGCAACCGAATCGGAAAAACTCGGCTCTTGTGTGATCAGCAGGGTTGAAGCGACGTGCATGGGCCCGTGACCGGTACCGACCAGTGTGGATACCAATCCCTAACTCTTTTTTCCGTAGATATTTACGAAAACCCATCAGCCGTACTTCCGTGTAACCTGCGAATACCCGTCCTGGGCCCGCTATCCTGTATCTCCATTAATGAATGCACAACCGGTCAGCAAATCGGACAAAAAACGATAGTCACTATATTCCCCTTGAATTATCTATATTAACGATGGTGGATTACTGCTTTCGAGCAGATTGTTGCCCTGCGCGCACAATCTGGACCAATTTGCGGCCGAGCGGTACTCGATTTGATTGCGGCGGGGCGACAGTGCCTAGTCGCGCCGAGATGGCTTGATTGCGTTCACGAGCGCCCTGATCACCCGCCACACTTCAAAGACGGGTTCCGGTGACGAAAGAACCGCAAAGTTTGAGAGTTGGGCCGAAATCTGACGGCAAACGTTGGACAGACCGGCCCGAATCAGGTCCATGAGTGCGACGCGGCGTTGCTAGCCGTCACGGATTGGTTCGGGTTCCGCCACACAGCTTGGTCGGTGGCCGAATCAGGACCCCCCGCGTGAGCGATCGACTGATCGCATTGGTCGGAAGCACCAATCAATCTCTTGTTCAGCCGTTTCGAAAGGCGTGCTAGCGCGAGGACTTGGCCTGAATTAGGGCAGCATCACTCGGCCCGCCCCCAAACGCCCCACCTGCTTCCGGCGGCGTCGGGTCGCCAATCCCCGTTGTCTTTCGCGAGATTGACATCGCTCGTCGACACAGGCCTGCCAGCCTGCAAGCTGTCGTCAGTCGGATCCGCAGGGTCGTTCGCAACAAAGCTGGCGCCTCGCTCGAGCGGGAACTGCATCAATGGCAAGTCAGCCCGGGGCGGGACCGCAGCAGAAGCCGGCGGCAGCTTCACCAGCCCCGGCTCATCTTGCTCTACCGTGTGGACAGCGAGATGGACCTCGTTCGTCGGCTCCGCGGTTTGCGGGTTGTTGTCGGTCGGATGCGATGGACGGTTCGCTACGGAAGTAGCGCCTCGTTCGAGTGGGAACCGCTCCAATGGAAAGACGGCCGGGCTCTCAATCGCTGCAACGCTCGGTGGCAGCTTCACCAGCCCCGGCTCATCCCGCTCGAGGGCGCGAACCGCCGGTTGAGGCTGACTCGTTTCGAATGCCGCGTGTTCCACAAACGATGCTTCGTATTCCTCAGGTTCATCAGTCGTGCTTGCAGCGGCGAGTGAGATCGGCGTACTTGTTGGGGCTTCGTTTGCAGGAGATTCGGCTTGAGCGACAATCGATTCCAGCTCTTCGAGCCGTGTCTGCGCCAATTCAAAGCCGGGATCGGCCGCCAGCGCTCGTTCGTAGGCGGCGCGCGCCTCCTGTAAACGACCGTGTGTGCTCAGGATGAAGGCCACGTTCGATTCTGCGGCCGAGAGGGAATTGCTGCCCAACCGAAACGCCGCGATCGCCTCGTCGATGCGACCGGTGTGAGCCATCAGCATCGCCAAGTTGTTGTGGGCTCGGTTGTGGTCGGGGTTGATGGCGATCGCCTGGCGGAGATTCATCTCGGCCTCTTGCCACCGTCCCTGCGTGTAGAAGCTGTAGCCGATATTGCAGAAGATCTCCGGATTCGCCGGCTGCAACTTCAACGCCCGCTGGAAATACTCCGTGGATTTGTCGAAGCGCTGCTGACGGTCGTAAAGAATTGCAAGACGATGGCAGGCGGTGAGGTTTCGCGGGTCAGCCTTGAGCACCTCGTGATAGGCCAGTTTGGCTCTTTCGTCGTCTCCTTCTGACTCCATGGTCTGAGCCAGCGCCAACTTGATGTCGATCACCTGATCCTCTTCGACGACTCCCGAAGTGACCGGTTGAATCGGCACATGGGTTGACTGCTCAGCCAGTGATGATCCGGTGTTTCGGCAACCGGCCGTCGCAAGTAACAACAGCGGTACCGAGAGAATCACGCTCCGGAAACTGGTTGAGTTCGACATCCTGACCTCCCGCGATTGCAACAATCTCGGTCTTCTGGTGACGAAGTTGCAGACTGCTGTCGGCGCCGTGGCGACAGCCGACGCCTATTCGTTCGGGTTGATTACTCCGGGGCTCGGTCCGGCGATCGGACTGCGAAGCACACCGCCGCTGTCATCGACTCCGTAGGGCTGGTAGGCTCCGGTGTACATCAATCGCAGCCACAAGTCGTTGACGACTTCGGCGTCGATTCCGTCGAGGGGCCGCGATGGCGGTTCGCCAATCACGACACGGTCAGGCGCGATGGGCACCGGCAACAGCGCCACAGCTTCTTGAATGGCGGTAACCCGAGCTGCGTCGAGTTTGAGGTTACCGATGGTGGGCTGAATGATGAGGGGATAAGGATTGCTGAGCAATCGCGACGACAGCTTTTGCAATCGCCTGGCCCCACGAAAATTGAGTTCGGCTCGGCCCCGTACGAAGTCGTAGTGATACAAGACCATCTGTGCGGCTTCGCCGTTGGCCACCTGCGTGGCGATCATCGCATCGACAGAGGCCCCCAAGGGTGGGACATAAAAGTACGGGTCGCGGTGATGCTCGAGACGGCATTCACAGTCTCCGTACGCGCCGCCGCAACGTCCGCAACTGTGCCCGCCGTGTTGACAACTCTGGCAATTCCGGTCGGAGCACGCACGCGAATCGGCTAGGGCCGCTGATGGGGCCATTGTCGCCGTTGCGAGCATCCACGCCGATGCGACGCACAGCGTGCGACTGCTTGTTTTCTTGAGAAACGCCATCTGAAGTGCCTTTCCAATGTGCGAGCTTCGATGAGCTCGCTGCGTGAGAATGTTCATTCGGCGTATGTCGAGTATGAATAACCATGCGGGCCGACGATGTAGTTGTCTTCAAGCCGCTGGCGGTGTTTGCGGTGCAGCGGGTCGTCCCACCCATCGGTCGCGCGATAAGTGCAGCACTTGCGGCCCTCAATGCGTCCCAGCAGATAGAACTCGAGGTCGTCGGGATCGCAGACTTCGTCGCCGGGTCGGGGCGGGACTTGATCTGGATCCATGGCTTCTACGAGATAAGGTGTGACCAGAATGACCAGCTCTTTCTCTGTCGTCTGGGTCGAGTTGTTGCTAAACAGCGGCCCGATATAGGCCAGATCGCCGAGACCCGGAATCCGGCTGGTGCGGCCCTCCAGCGTGACTTGCATCAATCCGGAGATGGCCAGCGTTTGGCCTTCGCGCATTTCGACGACCGTGCTCGTGTTTCGTTTGTTCAATGCCGGGACGGTAACGCCGCCGGAGGTGATTCCCAGATTGAAGTCGACCGAGCTGACTTCCGGCGCAACGGCTAGACGAATGCGCTCGTCGTCTTGAATGAACGGTATGAACTTCAGCAGCACACCGAACTCTTTGTATTGAATCGTGATAGCGCCGGTTGCGGCACCGGATTGCGGCACCGGAATCGGGAATTCACCACCGGCCAGAAAGCTCGCTTCTTGCCCGTTCATCGCGACGACGTTCGGCTCGGCGAGGATCTTCAAGACGTCGTTTTGCCGCAGTGCCGTCACAAAGTAGTTGAAGTTCCCGCCATTGAAGACGCCGAAGACCGTCGTGCCCGCCCCGAGTGGATCGAGCAGACGAATAAAGCTGTCGACGATCGCGCCCCCACCGCCGCCGCCGGTGGCCGGCAAGCCATTGCCGATGTTGCTGCCAAACGCGCTGCTTCCGTCTTGAAACAGGAAGCTCACTCCCAACGCACGCAGCGCGGTGCGGTTCAACTCGGCAACCTGGACCTTCAACAGAACCTGCTGCGGACCAGGAACACGAATCAGATTGATGATTTGTGGTTCAGGAATTCGGGCTTCGAACTCGGGCTTGTCTGCGTCCGGGGCTGCGTCTGCATCAAGGCTCGGCTCTTCATCAGATTCCGGAGCCGGCGTCGCAGGAGCTTGCGGAGCCTGGGGTTGCCGTCCGAACGGATCAAACGGCTGGGACGACTTGATCTTGGTTAGTTGTCCGGCGTAAACAGAAAGGAAATAGGCCTTGATCATCTGCATGATCGAGGAGACTTGGTTGCTGTCGCGCGCCTGTCCCTCGACGATGATGTGGTCCCGGATCTGCGACAGCTGTAGCTGCGCGTCAGGGAACGTCTGGCGAAGTCGCGCGCGAAGAATATCCAAGTCTGCGATGACCTGAATCTCAAACGTGTATTCGTTCCGATCCGGTGTGACGATCGACAGGTCGGTGACACCGATGCGACGGCCCGAAACGCGGACATGACGAAGTCCGACGACTTCGAAATCGACGACAGTCGGGTCGCCGATGGCGATCAGCGGCTCGGGCTTTCCGGGTGCCGCGAGGTCGTCCTTGACTGTCAGCAACCGGCCTTGGCCGACGATCACTTCAAACAATGCGTCCGACGAGCTGAGCCGGTCGACATACTGCTTGATTTCTTCGTCGGTACGGGCGGGCCGCCCTGCGAGGTGGTTTAGCCGCGGTTGGTATCCGAACACATTCTCGGCTTCCGGAGCAGCGGCTGTCTCTGGCATTTGGGCGTCAGCCCGATCCGCCACCAAACAGGCCGCTATCACCGCACTCAAGCCCAGGAATTGGAAAACGCCTTTGTTTGTCCAGCATGCAAAGGCCATAGCCTGCCTCTTTGTTCAATCGCCAATTCGTTACGAAATCCGTCCTTGTCCGCATCGTCTGGAATACCGCTGGAACCTGAATAATTGGTACGCCCGTAGCAATGTGCACAGGAGTTCGCTGAACTGAGGCGTCCAGGTTGACCAAACGCCCGTGTACCCCTTGATTTGCCTAAGCTGCGCAATCGGAAGATCTCGCACGCCAGGGGATAGGTGCGATGGCGCAAGGAAACTACGGGAGGAGCTTCAGGGGTCCAACGGAAAGCGCCTTGGGCAGAGCACGAGGGGAGCGCCCAGCGTATCAGAGTTGGTCCGCCCAAATTGTGCGGATGTTTTCCACCCGGCGGCGAACTGTCCGAGGATCACAGCCGAGCTCTTCGGCGATCTCCGCGTTACTGAAACCTTCGAGCCGGAAGAGTGCCACCGAACGAAGACTCTCATCCGGAAGTTGTTGGAGCAGCTCTTCGGCCTGTTCCGCCATTTCCAGCGCCAAGTCCGGCGTCAGATCACTCGCGACCAATTCGTCAAATCCTGCCGGCGACCGTTGTTGTTCTCCGTCGTCCAAAAGAACGGACTCGCCACGGACGGCACCGCCCCCGCGTTTTTCGCGAGTCTCGTGGCGAACCTGCCGTGCCGATTTGCGAACTGTCATGGTCGCCAGCAGCCGCCACAATCCATCTCGACTCGACAGATCCGGAAACCGGCCGGCCGCCACGCCTGCACAGAGGCTGTCGAACACACTCAGCGCAACATCTTCTTCATCGGCGGCGCGGCGAAAGCGAGGACCGAGGCGGCTTCGCGCCAGTCCGACGATCTCCGAAAAGTATCGCTCCCATAGCCTCTCCGCAGCTACGTCGTCCCCGCGAGCCAGATCCTCGATCCAGACCGTCACCGGCTGGGTTGACTCCGTGTCACCAGCTGCCTCCTCAACGAAACTGCACTGCAACTGAGGGCCGGCTTTGGCGAACTGCAGGACCAAACCGTCGTAGATGTCGACGCTGGTAATTGGAGATCCGTCGACGTAGGTCCCATTCTGACCGAAACTGCCGCACGTCCAGAATTCGCCGTCGTCGCAGATGACGGCGTGGTTCCGAGAGATTTTCTCGTGCTCCAGCACGAGGTCGTTCTCGCGCGACCGTCCGATCCGGATTGTTTCGCCCTGCCCGACGAACCACTTCCGTGCCGCACCGCCCGCACGGTTGCGTACGAGGGAGAGAACGAGCGTGCGTTTGGGTCGACTCACTGATGTCACCACAAGTGCGAAAACTTGTTGATGCCTACAGACCGTCCCGGGCGAACGGCATCGCCCCTCCTAGACTAGACGAGGCGAATGCCTCCTATCAAGCAACTCGGCCGGATAAAACGGCTATCGGATCTGAAGAGGAATCCTCCGCTTGTCCCATGTACGCCAGCGTCGGCCGTCGTTCCAATTAGTAGTATAAGTGGCGATCGACACCTCGCCAGCCTGATAAGGTCAAACAAGGAAAGCACCGTGCCCGGTATTCAGCATTTGGTTTTGGTCAAGTTCAAGCCGGAAGTCGACAACGACACGATTGAGAAGCTGTTCGCGCAGCTGGAAGAACTGAAGCAGCTGATCGGCGGGATTTCGTATTTCGCCGGCGGACCGTATTCGAGCCACGAAGGGCTCAACCAAGGGTACACCCACGGATTCGTGATGACCTTCGATAGCGTCGAAGCACGCGACGCTTACTTGCCGCATCCCGAACACGAGCGCGTTAAAGAAGCGATCCTGCCGCACGTCGACGGAGTGGTCGCGTTCGATTTCGAGATTTGACTCTCACGGCGCTCGCAGCACCCTAGATCGTCCACATGTCCATGAATTCGTGGACGGGCATGGCCGTCAGGCGGGCGTGGTCAAGACAGGCTTCTTCAATTCGCGCGGCCTGCCCGGCGGGAAAGCGTGTGGCGATGTTTTCCTGAAACTTGGCTTCCAGCTTGGGAATGCCTTCTTCACGTCGGCGGCGATGGCCGATGGGGTATTGCACCTCGACCTTCTCGGTCGAAGTTCCGTCGGAGAAGAAGATCTGCACCGCATTGGCGATCGACCGTTTGTCGGGATCGAGATAGTCGCGCGTGTAGTTCTCGTCTTCGGCGACTTCCATTTTCCGTCGCATGATGTCGATCCGCGGATCGATGGCCACGCGGTCTTCGTAGTCGTCGGCCGTGAGCCGGCCGAAGATCAACGGGACCGCCACCATGTATTGCAGGCAGTGATCGCGGTCGGCCGGGTTGTAGAGCGGCCCGGTCTTGCTGATGATGCGGACCGCCGACTCCTGCGTGGTAAGCACGATCTTGTCGACCTCGTCGAGCCGGTCTCTGACTTGCGAGTGCAGCTGCATTGCGCACTCGGCTGCCGTCTGCGCGTGAAACTCGGCCGGGAACGAAATCTTGAACAACACGTTCTCCATCACGTAAGAGCCGTACTCTCTTTGGAACTTAAACGGCTGCCCTTTGAACGCGACGTCATAGAAGCCCCACTTGGGTGCGGTCAACACACCCGGCAGTCCCATTTCTCCTTTGATGGCCGCCAGCGCCAACCGCACCCCACGGCTGGTGGCATCGCCCGCAGCCCACGACTTGCGAGATCCGGTGTTGGGCGCATGCCGGTAAGTCCGCAGGCTCTGGCCGTCGACCCAAGCGTGCGACAAGGCGGCCAAGACCTGGTCGCGGGTGCCTCCCAGCATGGCCGTCGCCAACGCGGTCGTCGCCACTTTGACGAGCACGACATGATCGAGTCCCACCCGGTTGAAGCTGTTTTCCAGCGCCAGTACCCCTTGAATCTCGTGCGCCTTGATCGCCGCGGTCAGTACGTGTTGCACAGTTAACGGAGCTTTGCCGTACGCGACATTGGTTCGACTCACGTGGTCGGCCACCGCCAACAAACCGCCCAGATTGTCAGAGGGGTGGCCCCATTCGGCTGCCAGCCAGGTGTCGTTGAAGTCGAGCCAGCGGATCATGGCGCCAATGTCGAAGGCACCTTTGACGGGATCGAGACACAACTGCGTACCGGGCACTCGCGTGCCGTGCGGGGTGACGGTGCCGGGCACGACGGGTCCCAAATGTTTCGTGCATTCGGGGTAGCGCAGGGCCAGCATGGCACAGCCCAGACTGTCCATCAAACAGTGCCGCGCAGTGGTGTAGGCCTCTGTGCTTTCGATGCGATAGCCGGTGACATAGTCGGCAATCGTGACGAGTTCGCTGTCGTAGTCGGGACGAATGTTGGCGTCGGCGGTTGGCTCAGACATGGCTGTCACTCTTCTCTCTGGCAGTGTCGTCAGCGCGGCGAATGTGAAGAATGTACGCGACCGGTTTGCCGCCGTCTACAGCGTCGATCCGCTGTCGGGCCGGTCGAACACTAGACAAAGGTTTCGGGCAGCGACTATACTCCCATTAACGCATCAACATTTGATGATGCATTCGAACCACAGTTGGTTCGCCCCACCTGAATCCAGGAAAAACGGCCCATTTGACCCGCGGCCATTTCTCGGATCACACCAGAGTTTGCCCACCACAATGCGGGATCATCGGAACGCAGCTTCCACCGTCCCGCAGTCAAAACTTGTAACAAGCTGACCTACCAACCGAAGTCCGCACGGCGCCATGTCGCAGCTGGAAGCTGCGCTCGGCTCGATATCGAACCTGCGTGCAGGAGATCTGAAACGATGAGTTCCGATAGATCCAGCGACGAGCGCAACGTCCCCGGGGATGCGACGACAGACGAAGCGCGCCGCGACCACCAAAGCTCCGAAGAGATGAACTTGGTGAGTTCATCCAGCGGACTGTTGCGCAACCGCCGCCGCTGGCTAATCGGGTTCGCCGTGGGCGCGGTTCTGCTGGGGGCGGTTGTTACGACAAGTGCCCGCAAGCGTGGCGCGGTCTCGCCGCCGGCTGGTAGTGAACTCGAAACGGCGAGCGTCAAGCGAGCCGCCCTGACGGTGACGGTAGAGGCCGAAGGCGTGCTGGAGAGCTGTTCGAGTGAAACGCTCATCAGCCAGGTCGAGTGGAGAACCAAAATCATCACGCTCGTGCCCGAAGGGACCGAAGTCGAGCGCGGTGACGTGCTCTGCGAACTGGACGCCTCGAAACTGACCACCAAGCTTGATCAGCGCCGCGTCTATTTGACGCGGGCCGAAGCAGGGCTGGCCCGCGCCCGCGAAGAATTTGAAATCCAGAAACTGCGGAACGATCGCAACATCGCCAATACGCGGATGCAATGCGAACTGGCACAGCTCGAAGCGGAGAAGTACGTCGAAGCAGAGTTTGAACAGCAGCAAAACAAGTTGGACGGAGCGCGGACCATCGCCGAGCAGGAACTCACCCGTTCACAGGCCGCATACGACTTCACCCAGCGTCTGTCGCGTAAAGGCTACAGTAACCAAACCGACGTCGAGAATGCCCGTGTGGGCCTGTTCAAGTCGCAGATCGAATACAACGTCGCCAACGACGAACGACGGCTGCACGGGGAATTCACGGGCATCAGCCGGCGTGCCCAACTGGAGGCCATCGCACAACAAAGGCGTGGTGAGCTGGATCGCGTCAAGCAGCGGGCCGAACTGGCAATGCTGCAGAGGGAAGTCTCGTTGAAAGCCAACCAGCGATCGGTGATGGCCCACCGCAGGCAATTCGATCGAATTCAGCGCAATATCGAAGCCTGCACAATCCAGGCCCCGCGGGCCGGCGTGGTGGTCTACGCTGATTCGCGCCGGTCCGGAGTCCGCAAGGAAGACCGCATCCAACCCGGCGTCGACGTGCGATATCGCCAGCGGTTGATCGAACTGCCCGATATGGCCCACATGCAATGCACCGCTCGATTCCATGAATCGCAGATCACATTCTTATCAGAGGGACAGCCGGTCATAATGCAGCTTGATGCCGCCGACAACGAAGATTTCGTCGGCGAGCTAGCGCACGTTTCGGCGCTGCCCGTTCGAGGCGAGTGGCCCCACAACGAGCAAAGATTTTACGACGCCGTCGTCGACATAGCCGACGAAGACACACGCGAACTGGGCCTGATGCCCGGCCTGACGGCCAATCTCGAAGTCGAGGTGGAGCGGCATGAATCCGTGCTGCAGGTGCCCGCAGACGCAGTCATCAACTCTGACGACGAACATCATGTCTACGTGCTGAGCGACGCGGGACCGCAGCCCCGCCAGGTGCTCATCGATCGGTCAAACGATACGTCGGTCGAGATCGTCGAGGGTCTGCTCGAAGGGGAACTGGTGGTCCTGGATCCCCAAGCACTCCAAGCTGACGACGCCGTCGAGATCGAAGACTTCTGAACCGGCAGCTGAGCTTCGGCCCGACGGAGTTCGGCGAACGAGCCAAGGCCCCGTCCCGACAGAAGAGACCCTGGCCGAATTTGGGGCGTTGCTTAGCCACTGCGTCTCGGTACACTGGATGCGGTCTGGAGACGCGGCGTCCGTTGCCGATGGCGCAGCCCGCTACGGCTGGGCGAATCGACAAAGGCGCGAGCACGGGCCAGCCGAAATCGAATTCTGATTCGAGCGTCTAATGAGTCTGGTCGCCGAACCAACGAGTCGAACCGAGTTTTCCCTCGATGACTTGATTGCGCTCAACGACGAGATTGCGGCGCTGATTCGCGCAGGCGTTCCCCTGGAAGTCGGGCTCGATGCATCCTTCTCGCGGCGGCTTGGCGGGCTCACACGGCGCCTGCAAGAACGCATCCAGCAAGGCCGGTCGCTTGCCGAGGCGCTAGCGGCCGAAGGCGAGCACTTGCCACGGGTCTATCGTGCGATTGTCGAGGCGGGTCTGAAATCCGGACGCTTGCCTGAGGCGCTGGAATCATTGAGCGTGTACGCCCGATCGCTTCTGGAACTCAAGCGGCGGATGACGCTGGCATTCGTTTATCCGTCGATGGTGCTCATCGTGGCGTACGGGATGTTTGTGGCATTCATCGTTGCCATGGTTCCGCGGCTCGATGAGGTTTACCGGCAGCTTCAGCTGCCCACGCACTCCTGGTTGTTGCTGCTAAGGTCCTTAAATGAAACAGTGCACGTGTGGGGCCCGGCGATTCTGGTCGTGGCGATCGTGTTGTGGCTCGTGCGGGGCGGCTGGTTGACGGGACACGCTGCGCCCTGGATGTGGTCGATTGTCGCGAACTTCAACCGGGCCAGCTTTGCCGGGCTGCTGGCGTTGCTGGTCGAACACCGCCTGCCATTACCCGAGGCACTGCGGCTGGCCGGCAACGCCACCGGAGGCCGACGCATTCGACAGACTGCCTCGGATGTGGCCGCAGACGTGGAGTCGGGCGAATCGCTAGCCGCCAGCCTGACGGCGCGCCGCGCGTTTCCTCCATTCATGCGGTGGATGATCGCGAACGGGGAGCAGCAGGGAGCACTGGGGACGACCTTGCGGCAAACATCGGAAATCTATCGTCGCCGGGCTTTGTATCGGGCCGAGTGGTTCAAGACCCTGATGCCGGTCTTGTTGACGGCGATCTTGGGTGGCGGATTTGTGCTGGTCTACGGTTTGACACTTTTCATCCCGTTGACAGATCTTCTGCGGGATCTGAGTCAGGAATTTTGAGCGCAGCGGCGCCTGGTTGCAGAGCAAACATGACAGATCATGAATCCGACGCTCAAGCCGCCCGCCAGATGGTCGACATCGTGCAGGCACGGCTCCCGTTGGCCACCGGGTTGCGTGCGCTTGGTGAGGAAGCACCCAATCGACGATTGCGGCGATTTCTGTGTGGCGCCAGTCAGCGCCTCGAAGCGGGAGATTCGATCGAGAGCGTCTTCGGTGCTTCCGCCAAAGGTGTGCCGGCGCCGTTGCAGGGACTGATCCGGGCCGGCGTCGAATCCGGCCGTATCGGCGTGGCTCTGGAAGAGTATCTGGAGGTTGTGCGGAGCACAGTCGATCATCGGTATCGGGCGATGACGAGCCTGGTGTATCCGCTGATTCTGTGTCTGGTCGGACTGGGCGTGTTCACTTTTGCCGCCATTGCGGTGATCCCCGAATTCGAGCGGATCTTTGCCGACTTCGGTACCGAACTGCCGGCCGTGACGGCAGCGATGTTGATCGCCGGGGACGTGTGGGTGAGGTTTGGCATGTGGCTCGCCGCTGCCGTGCTGCTGTTGGCCGGCAGCCTGTTCTTGATCGCGCGATTGATGGGCGGCACTGCGCTGGCGCGGCGAATCCTGTGCGAAATCCCGCTGTGGGGGAAGGTGCTGCGGTACACTGCGCTTTCGGGATTCTGCCGGCTGTTGGCGCTGTTGATCGACAGTGGTGTCCCTCTGGCTGAAGCCGTCCGTTTGGCAGGGGGCGCCGTTCGCGACGCCGATCTGGAAGCGGCCTGCCGGCTGCTGTCAGACGACGTCGAACGCGGGCTGCCGCTGCAAAAGGCGGCAATCACGATCCGCCAGTTTCCACTGTCGCTGATCCAGGTCTTCCGTTGGGAAGACCGGCGCGAGGCCTTTGTCGACGCGTTACGTGCTGCCAGCGAAGTATTCGCAGCGCGGTCCCAAATTTCGGGCCACGCGCTGATCTCCATCTTGGAACCGATGTCGATTCTGGCGGTCGCCGGGTCGGTCGGATTTTTTGTAGTTGCGATGTTCATGCCCATGGTGAAGTTACTCAACGATCTTTCATGATCGGCTCACCGCCGATTTCGACGATAGTCGACTAGCGCAATCGGTGACGTTTTGATTCCTGAAACTGTAATCATCGGAGTTTTGGCCGGCATGTTCCTGGTCGGACTCGGCAGCGCAATGACCCTCGCCGCGTCGATGGGACAGGAACGGCATCGCTTCCGAGATTCCGAACGGCTCAAGCTGGTGCTCAAGAGTGTCGGTGCCTCGGCAATGACCTTTGGGGTTCTAAGTTGGATCGTCATTATCGGCGGCGCGCTCTGGGCCAATAGTTCCGGCGACTACAATCCAGCGCTGAGCGTGTTGCTGGTGCCGCTGGTTCTGTTCTTCGGCGCCGTCGGGTTGTCGGGGCTCAGCGCAATTCAGTCCGCATCGTTTCTCGGCACCGACATGACCGACATGCAGGTCGCTCAACTCGAACGCATGCTGCGGTATCTGAAGTCGGCCGGGCTGTGCATGGTTGTACTGGGTTTCATCTCGCCTTTGTTACCCGCCGGCGCGCTGATCGTGGCTTTCATCGTCGCCAGCTCTGCAGTTTCCGGAGGCAATCTGCGTGGGAACCAGGGAGCGCTCTTGTGGCTGCTGGTGATTCTCGTCGAGAAAGACATGCCGCTGGCCGACGAGGTAGACGCGCTTGCCGAATCGTTTTCAGGGAGCTATCGCCTGCGAGTCAAGAAGCTGGCCGAAGCCCTCCATCATGGAGAGCCACTATCTTCTGCACTCCGCAGAGCCCCGCGGCTGGTGCCTCAACACGCTTTGATTGCCGCAGACATCGGCGACAAGACCGGAACGTTGGGGCCGTCACTGCGGGAGGCGGCGGAGCGCCACGGCGGCCGCATCTCTGGCAGCGGCATCGGCGGCAATACTTCGCTTGGTGGACTCGTCCTGTATTGGGTCGTCGTGTTCTCCCTGTTGCTCCAAATCTTCGCCTTCCTGATGTACTCCATCGCGCCAAAATTCAAAAAAATCTTCGCAGACTTTGGCCTGACTTTGCCGCAGGTGACAGAGTGGCTCTTCGGCGCCGGCAGCTTCACCAGCTACTACTACATTCTGGGGTCGTTGATGCTGGTGCCCCTTGTGGCTGTGTGCGTATTGGCGTACGCGCAGTTTGTCGGCTGGGAGTATATTCGGACCGGCTGGTTCGGACGGTTTTTTCTGCGACTCGACACGCCCACTGTTCTCAGAAGCCTGGCTCAGACGGTGGCTCTGAAACAGCCGCTCGATTTCGGCGTGGAGTGCGTTGTCGACGGGCATCGCCGCAGCGTCGTGCGCAGTCGCCTCAACGAAGTGTACTACTCCATCAAGAGCGGCAATGACTGCTGGGACGCCATGCGGCGGCAGCGGTTCATCACGCGGCAAGAGCGGAGTGTGCTTCAATCGGCACAGCGAGCCGGCAATCTCGCCTGGGCGCTGGCAGAACTGGCAGAGACCATCGAGCGCCGGCTGGAGTATCGCCTGAGGCAAGTCGTCGAAGCCCTGCAACCGGTGGCAGTGTTTTCGATCGGACTGGCTGTCCTGTTCATTTGCCTGGGGTTTTTCATGCCCATCGTCAAACTCATTCAATCACTCGCCTGATGCCAAACCGCGACGGATTTACGGTGATCGAATTGTTGGCCGCAACGGCGTTGCTGGGCGTCGTAGTCGTTACGTTTGCGCCGCTGATGGCCTGGATCAACGCCGAACGCCAAGCCGCCTACCAGCGGCAGGTTGCATTGGAAGAAGCCTGCAACGTGTTGGAACGCATCTCGACGGCTCCCTGGGAAGCGGTCGACAAAGAGCGTATCGAAACATTCGAAATTTCCAGCGTTGGCGCGAAGTTGTTGAGAGACCATCGGCTTGTCCTGTCAATCGATGAGAAGACGGAACCGGTGTCGAAACGCCTTTCGCTTGTGCTCGATTGGAAAAGCCGCTCGGGGGAACGTGTCGCGCCGGTGCGGCTTACGACCTGGTTATACGCAGTAGAGGGGAACGTCGAGTGATGCAGCGTCGTTCCGGCAAATCGTTGATCGAGATCGTCGTGGTGCTCTCCACGATGACGGTCATCATGGCCCTGTCGATCACGACGCTGTTTCTTGTGATGAGGGCCGACAGTTTTGGCATGACCTCGCTGGCGGTGACCTCAAACCGCGCGCGACTCTCACGACAGTTTCGCAGCGACGTGCACGCCGCCCAAAGCGCCTCGCTGGTGCCGGCCACCGATTCCGATTCCCAACAGCTGAGCCTGCTCCATGCCGACGCAACCGTCGTGATGTACGAAGCCGCGAACAACAGCGTGCGGCGTACTCGGCAACAGGGAGATGACGTACTGAGCAGAGAAACGTTCCCATTGTCCAAGGGGGACGCCCGGTTTACGGTCGACGAAGAAGCCGGCTGGCTTCGACTCGTCCACAACCCCCAACCAAACATTCCGGCTGTCAGCAGCAGTGGAGGCCCGACGCTGCCTGCGTTGCACATCGAGGCCCGGTTGGGCAGCGATCATCGACACATAGTCCGGACAGACAATAGTCCGGATGACACGGACTCAAACCGATAACGACGCCAAGAGCAGGCACATGCGACACCATCGAACAGAGTCAGACCGGTACAAGACCGACCGTGGCGGTGTGGTGTTGTTGGTCGTCATGGTGTGCCTGCTGATCGTCACGATGGCCGGTGGTTCGGCAGTCAAGACGGCCTTGACCCAACGCCGCCAAATGCAACGCGAGCAATTTCGCCGCCAAGCTGATTTGCTGGCTGCTTCGGCAATCGATCGCGCCGCTGCGAACTTGCGTACCAATCCCGATTACTCAGACGAAACCTGGAACGTCTCCGCCGATGCCGTCGGAGCGGGCTATCCGGCAAGCATTGACATCCAAGTGAAACAATTGGAGGACAGGCGCCAGCGGCGAGTGGTTTCGGTCGTCGTCGACTACCCTGCTGGGAACGACCGGCGGGCGCGGGTCAGCCGCACCCTGTTCGTCGATTTGCCAGACGCGTCTGAATAAGTTCTTCCCCAGCCTACGAGAGCCGCATAATGTGCACCCCCACAAGACCGTCATCAGGCAGTCGCCGCAGCGGGTTCACCCTGATCGAGTTGTTGGTCGTCATCGCGATCATCGCCATCCTGATCGCCCTGTTGCTGCCGGCCGTTCAGCAATCGCGCGAGGCCGCGAGGCGTGCCCAGTGCCGCAACAACCTGATGCAACTTGTCCTGGCGCTACAGAACTACGAAATGGCGCACGAAGTGCTGCCCCCGGGGTCGGTCAATCCCACCCGTCCCATCAAGCACGGGCTGCAAGCGCAATCGGCCGAGTGGGGCGCAGAGGTGGAGTTCATCGTGCCCGGTTCCGCGTCACCAATCGACTCGGGGGACGATTCAGACGTGTACTATCACTTCAGTTGGATCGCGCAGATCCTGCCGTTCATCGAAGAGCGGAACGTCTACAATCATCTCGATTTCTCCGTCAGCGTATACCACAAAAGCAATGAGCCGGCCCGTAGCCAGCCGATCACGATCCTGGGCTGCCCCTCCTCAGGAGTCGGAATCAGTTCCAGCTACGCCGGTTGCCACCACGACGTCGAAGCGCCGATCGACGTCGACAACAACGGCGTTCTGTTCCTCAACAGCGCCGTGCGATTCGACGACATTACCGACGGCAGTTCGCATACCATCTTCCTCGGTGAGCGCAGCGTGGACGGTTTCGACTGGGGGTGGGGCAGCGGCACCCGCTCGACATTGCGAAACACCGGTACGCCGATGAACACGATCTCTCCGAATGCCCCCGGTGGTGGAATCGGAGGCGTGGCTGCGGCCGAAGCAACCCTCGATGATGAGGAGATCGTATTCGTCGGCGGATTCGGCAGTGTCCACACGGGTGGAGGGCACTTCGCTTTTGGCGACGGATCGGTCAAGTTCCTGAACGAGAACATGTCGCCGAAACTGTATCAGCAACTCGGGCACCGGGCCGACGGGGCGCTGACGAATTCTGAGTATTGAGTCGTCGCCGGATCCCGCCCCATCGAAAGACGCATGGCAAGCAGAAAGCTCTCGCACCTAAAGTGAAGGCAGAGTTTCCAGATGCACTCCCCCCAGAGAACATCCTTGGGACGTCGCCGTGCTGCGTTCACGCTGATCGAAGTTTTGGTTGTGATCGCGATCATTGCCATCTTGGTTGCACTATTGTTACCTGCAGTCCAGCAATCCCGCGAAGCGGCGCGCAGGACAAGCTGCAAGAGCAATCTGATGCAGCTGGTCTTGGCGCTGCAGAACTACGAGATGGCGCACGATGTGCTGCCGCCCGGTTCCGTCAATCCGACCCGTCCGATCAAACATGGCAACTCTCCGCAGTCGGCTGTTTGGGGTAACGCTCAAGAGTTCAGAATTCCAGAGCCTGCGCCGGGAGCGGCGGGCGCCGACAGCTACTATCACGTCGGCTGGATCGTCCAGATCCTGCCGTTCGTCGAACGCACGAACATCTACAGCCAATTCGATTTCTCACTCAGCGTGTACGACGCCCCGAACGTGGCCGCCACCGGCCAGCCCATCTCGATTCTGAACTGCCCGTCCGATGCAACGGTGGGGTCGACCACGTCCAGCTACGCCGGCTGTCATCACGACGTCGAGGCGCCGATCGACGTCGACAACAATGGCGTCCTATTCCTCAATAGTTCAGTAAAGTCCGATCGAGTAACCGACGGCACCTCTCACACGATCTTCATCGGAGAGAAGACCGGCGGACTCGACTGGGGTTGGGCCAGCGGCACCCGTTCCACGCTGCGCAATACCGGCACACCACCGAACCAGTTTTCTTTCTCCGCAGCCTATGACGAAGCATCGATGAGTGATGAAGAAGCCATGCTGTTCGTTGGTGGATTCGGCAGCGTGCACCAAGGCGGAGGCCACTTCGCCTTTGGTGACGGCTCGGTCCGCTACTTGAGCGAGAACATCTCCCCACTGTCTTTTCAGCGACTCGGGCATCGGGCAGATGGTGCGATCATGAGCGACGTAAGCTACTGAACAGTGAACGGCTGCCATACAAGGCTCAATGAACGGCACGACCTTGCAAGGTCCCGCGCAAGCGGAACCAATTGATGAGCTTGACACCGAAGAGGACTTGATGGCCAAACCAGCCTCGGCAGAACAGTTCCTGTCTTTCGTAAAGTCGTACGCCGATCGGCTCCGGGCCGATGACCGGTTGCCACAAACGCTCGATCTATGGTCGGCGCAGAAGCATGACTTGCGCGAACACCTCGAACGTTCGTGGGGGCCGTTTCCGCAGGAGCGCTGCGAGCTGGAACCGCGCGTGCTGGGCGAGCTTGAAGGAGACGGCTATCGCGTCGAGCGGCTCGTCTTCCAAACGCGGCCCGGCATTTGGATGACGGCCAACGCCTACGTGCCACCCGGATCTGAGCGACGTCCCGCCGTGTTGTGCGTTCACGGACATTGGAAGGGCGCCAAGCAAGATCCCACGGTTCAAGCACGTTGTATCGGCCTGGCCAAGCTCGGCTTCTTCGTGCTGGTGGTCGACGCGTTTGGCGCAGGCGAACGCGGGCTCGATAAGCAGCTGGGTGAGTACCACGGCGAAATGGTCGCGGCCACTCTCTGGCCGGCCGGACTGGCGCTGTGCGGTCTGCAGGTCTACGAGAACATGCGGGCCGTCGACTATTTGCAGTCGCGTCCGGAAGTCGATGCGGATCACATTGGGATTACCGGCGCCAGTGGCGGTGGAAACCAGACGATGTACGCAGCCGCGTACGACGAACGATTCGCGTGCGCAGTTCCGGTTTGTTCGGTCGGCACGTACCGGTCTTATCTGGGGGCTGCCTGCTGCATGTGCGAGCTGGTCCCGGGCGCTTTGAGCTACACGGAAGAATGGGCCCTGTTAGCTATGATTGCTCCGCGGGCGCTGATGCTGATCAACGCCACGCAGGACTCTTTTCAATTTTCCGTCGAACAAGCGGCCCGTTCGTACGCCACGGCACGGACCGTCTATGAACTGAACGGTCACCCAAATCGTATCCGGCACACGGTCTTCGAGTCGAAGCACGACTACAACCGCGACATGCGAGAGGCGATGTATGGCTGGATGACTCTGCATTTGAAAGGCGAAGGCCGCGGCAATCCGATTGCCGAGCCGCCGATCGAGACACGCGATCGTGAGGAACTACGGTGCTATCCAGGCGAAAGTCGGCCCGACACGTTTATCACTCTGCCTCAGTTCGCCGCCGCCGAAGGCCGCAAGCTGCTCTCGACGACGCACACAGCGCCTGACCATCTCGAGTGGTGGCAGACCGATAGCGAGCAGATGCTCAACTCGCTGCTTTCAGGGGCGATCGGTCCATTTCCGAGCCGCAATCGCATGCTGCTGGAGATTCAAACATCCGACGACGGCCTTAGCCGACTCGTCACGTTCGATCCGGAACGCGGTATCACCGTGACGGCCCGGCATGAGTTCGGCAAACGGAGGCCGCGCCGGCTGGCCGTTCTCGTCGATCTCGAAGGGATGCCGCGGACCGCCGACTGGGAAGTGACGCGCGAGTTGCGCAACCAAGGCTTTGATCTGATCAGCGTCGACCTGCGCGCGACGGGACGCTACTCGCAGAAGAACGACCAAATCCGCCGGGCGCCGGACCACAACACGGCCGAGTGGTCGATCTGGATCGGCCGACCGCTACTGGGCCAATGGGTCTGGGACTTGAGCCGCCTGCTGGACGTCGTTGGTAGCATCTCTCCCGGTCTGTTGAGAGACACGAGCCTCATCGCGCGGGGTCCGGCCGGCGTCGTCGCGCTGGTGGCATCGGCGCTGGACGGACGCATTGGGCGGGTCGCCATCATCGACTCGCTGGCCACCTACGTCAGTGACGAACCGTTCGAGCGACAGCGACTGGGGATTATGGCGCCCGGCATTCTCAGCCAAGTGGGAGACGTGCCGCAACTCGCAGCGTTGTGCGCACCCAGACCGCTAGTGGTAGCCGGTGGTGTGACGGGCGCCGGCGCACCGCTCGAGATCGGCGAGTTGCAACAGCAATACGACTATACACGTCAGATCTACGGCCTGCTCGACGCCCCAAGGGCGCTGCGGTTCACAGATTCAGATGAGGCGGCCGCGATCGTCAAGCTGCTGGAGTGATCATAGCAATCCAGGTCATGTGCCATCCGGGGCCGCAGTGAGGATCATGCGGATGGCCTGCATACCGACCGCGTTGCCGGCGTCGACGACGCTTACCACCGTGCCGTGCCGAGCGCCTTCGGCCGCCCGGATGGCCAGTTCGACTTTTTGATCTGATCGCATCTTGGACCGCAGCGTGTCGACCAGGGCATCGGGGTCCGTCAACGGCTCGTCGTCGATGGAGATGACGTCGCGTGCATCAATCTCGACTTTGATCGAATCGTCGAGCAAGTCTTCGATCTTCTGAATCGATTGTGTCGCCCCTTGTTCTTCCGGGTCGGGTGTGGGGACTTGAATAGTTTTGTGAAGGCTGAACGACGCCGTGATCATGAAAAAGATCAGCAGCAGGAACGTCACGTCAACCATCGGCGTGAGATCCGTATCTTCGAAGTCCGTCTCAGCACTCCGCATCAGAGGTCCGTAGTCTTCATCCTCGTCGTCGCCGGCCGGCGGAGCCACGGCTACGGCCGGCCGTTCGGGTTGCGCATCGTCATCCTCGTCCGCCGATCCAATTGCAGCTGCCTTGTCCGCGGCTGCGTCGTGCTCGTCGGCCTCATCCAGGGCGTCGGAGTGATCGGCTTGGTCGGCATTGACTTCGAATTCGTCTTCGAACTCGTCGATCTCGTCTTGTTCGGCCGCGGAGCCGAAAACGTCATGCTCGGCGTCGGCTGATGCGGAGTCGGGCGACGCACTTTCGTCCAGCGGGACCGGCGTCTGCTCGCCGCAGGTGGCGCACAGCACCGACTGGCCCGCCATCCGTGAGGCGATGCTCATCAGTTGGTTGCAATGGGAACAGCGAAAACGAATGGCCATGTCTGAATTCAGTAACTCGGTTTGTCCTCGACCTCATACGAAAACAGGGCACCTTCCACGTTGGCGACCTGTTGACCAACCTTCTGCACGAACCCGTGGGGCACGTCGCGGTCGGCCCTGATGATCACGTCGAAACGTCCCTCGAGTGCTTCGCGCTCGACAAACGCCGAAACGTCTTGCAAGGCGCCGATCTGACCGGTGTCTTCGCCGAGTTCAATAGTCGGCGGGCCGTTATCTGACAGCTTGACGGTGATGATTGCCGCGTTGGCCGCCGCCACCCCCACTCCGTATTCGGCGACTGGTACATGTACGTCGCTGGCCGGGTTCATGGTTGAAGTCACCATGAAAAAGATGAGCAGCAGGAACGTGACGTCGATCATCGGCGTGATGTCGAGATCGGCCGCGGAACCGCTGCGACGCCGCCGCACGATGGAGACGCCTTCCCCAGCGCCCAATGATCTTCTGCGGCGGCTCACGCGGCGGTTCCTTTCTCCGCATCCAGAGCTGCCGTTAGATCGTTCAGAAACTCACCCAAGTGCAGCTCAACCGCGTCCTGGAGTTTGCCGATTCGCACCTGAATCATGTTCCCGGCCATCACCAGCGGAATGGCCACCGTCAATCCGGCAGCCGTCGTAAACAACGCAAAGCTGATGTCTCCCGCCAATTGGCTGGGGTCGGTCCCGGTTTGCTGCATGTCGGCGATTTTGGCGAACGCGCCGATCATGCCCAACACGGTTCCGAGCAAGCCGAGCATCGGGGCGCTCTTGACGATGGTGGCAATCCAGCTCGTCCGGTATTCCAAGTCTGAGAGCACGTCGCGTTCGAACTTCTCGCCCAACGTGCGGCGAAGTTGCGTCATCGTGCGATCGCGGTTCTGCATCGCCAGCAGAATCAACTGCGGCACCGCTTTCGACCAGTAGGGTGGCGAATCGCAAAGATCGGAGACGGCGTCGAAGTCCCGCCGCTGCATATGCTCGCGGACTTCCTCCAGAAACTTCTGGGCAGCCGATTCGTTGGAGAACCGCTTCTGGCGGATCCGCCGGACAAGCAGCACGACGCAAAACACGCCATACAGCGCGACCAGTCCCAACGCCGGGTAGATGGCCCTCGACCCGTAATTCAAGATATTGGAATAATCCATGTCAGGTTGCTTTCAACAACGAGTTGTCGAGGCTTATCACGGGTTCACGATGAGTGCAGCGAGGGCATCATGATGAGCGGCCCTTGCTCGATCCGGACTTGGCCTGAAAGTACATCTGTTTTCTGACTTTGAATTTGTAGCTGCCGCGGTCTGGAAGCACGATGTAGTAGGTGCGTCGAATTTGTTCGACCGGCCGGTTCGCAAAGTCACGCTCCAAACTTGCCAACAGGGCTTCTGTTTTCGCAGGATAGAAGTGGAATAGAATCGCGTTGAACACGTCCACTCCGGCGTTGGTGAACAATTCCACGTCGGCCTTGCGCCGCCCGCCCCCCTGCCATGTCATGTACAGTCGATTCTCGTCCTGGCCGCTGGTGGCTGTCCGTTTCCGGGGCTGGCCGCTCGACAGATTCGATAGATACACCATCTTCTTGCCCTCGACCAAGGCGCCCAGCTCGATGCCGAATTGGTCGAGCTGCCGGGCGTAGGCATCTAAAGTACCTCGATCTGAGAAGCCGACGAACCAGCGCTGTTCGCGCGGCAGGCCCGATTCTCCCGGCCCGTCGCCCAAGGCGCGTCGGCCGGTGCCCGTTGCGCTGCCCGGGCGGCCTGTGTGTTCGATTTCGAACTCAAACTGCTCTTCGGCGAAGTTCGTGGCCAGATCTGCCAGCTCGATGACGTTGTCCAGCGTTTCTTCAATCTCGCTAACGTCATCGAGTATTTCTGCCAGCGACGGATCGTTCACCACGTCTTCCAGAGAGTCGAGCCGCAGCGTCTCGTCGACGGCGCCATCGGCTACTCCGCCGGGAATTTCGATCAGTTCCAGCGGCACAGCGCCGCTTTTGGCTACGCGCCGATTAGTCGCCCACACGACCGAGAGCCACACCACCGCCAGCAGCAGCCCGACGACCGTCGCGATCATGAACGAGGTCACGAGGTCGTATCGTGTGACCCGCAGGACAGGAGCATTCGCTTTTTCTCGATCTGGTCTTGTTGTGACCATGCTGGCGATCGTTCGAGGTGGGAAGCGGCCGCGAATGTTGATCGTTTAACCGATTGGCCCGCGACTCGCAGTCTGAGAGAACGGCTCCGAGAGGGAGGCCAGTTGCCGCGTGTCGAAGCGGCCAGACGCCAGCCATCTCAATCGTATTCCCCCACTTTGCGGCGTGTCAATCAGTACGTGTGTAGCGAGTCAATACGTTGCGACGGCATGTTCGTGGCGTCCTATCCTGAGCATGAGACTGGTCCTGGTGATGTCGATCGGTTCGCATGCTCGTTAGCGTCGTCGCGAAGCTCGCTGACGGGTCCGGGCTCGCTCGCGCCAGCGAAGCACTCAACCGCCTGCAGCGCGGCGCGAGACAGCGTACTTACAACCCGTGACGACTCAGGGCGCGGTCTCTTCAGACGCCGCCTGAATGCCGTGCCCTGGTGAGTGCGGTGCCGTCATCGAAACACTGAAACACGCCTGCTCTAAACGCCCGAATGGACCCCATTTGCCGAATTCTTCCACTCGGCTCACCCAGCCGCTGCGGATCGTTGACAAACGCTCGACGACACAGCTAAACTCGCCCCCTTATCAGGAAAATAAAGCCGCCTGGGCTGAACGAAAAACGTTTAGAGATGGTGGTTTGCGGAATTCCGGGCAGTCTCCGGCACCGGCTCACGCCCCCCAGGGTGGACGCGCATCCAGCCGATCGCTGCCGTCACAAAAACTCAACAGAATTACAAACGAGACGCAGGATGAAATTACTCGCCCGATGCCTCAACGCCGGAGCCCGAGGCCGGAAGCTGTTCACGGTCGTTCTGTCGCTGCTATTCGTCGGACTGCTCGCATCGACGGCCTCGGCCGCTGAAGAAGCCACCAGCAGTAGCGTGAACCAAGTGCCGGTAGTCCTGGGCTGGTTGGCCGGCATGGTCGGCTCCATCGCCGCATTGATCTACGCCTGGAAGTTCTACGGCTGGGTGATCCAGCAGGATCCCGGCGACAAGTTGATGGTCGAAATCGCCGGTCACGTGACCGACGGCGCCAACGCCTACTTGCGGCGTCAATATTTGGTCGTGACACTCTTCTTCATCGTGGTGTCCGTGTTGCTGGCCTTCGTAGCTTTTGTGCTGGACGCACAGTCGCGGTGGGTGCCCTTCGCGTTCATCACGGGTGGATTCTTCTCGGGCCTGGCCGGTTGGTTCGGCATGAAGACGGCCACGGCAGCGAGTTCACGAACCGCCCAAGGTGCGAAGAACTCTCTGAACGAAGGCCTCCAGATTGCCTTCCGCAGCGGTGCGGTGATGGGCCTGGTCGTCGTCGGATTGGGATTGCTCGATATCTGCCTGTGGTTTGCCGTGCTGAATTGGATCGTGGGTGCGGACCTCGTTGACACCACCGTAACGATGCTCTGTTTCGGGATGGGTGCCAGTAGCCAGGCATTGTTCGCACGCGTGGGCGGCGGCATCTTCACCAAGGCGGCCGACGTTGGGGCCGACCTCGTCGGCAAAGTCGAAGCCGGCATCCCCGAAGACGATCCCCGCAACCCGGCTACCATCGCCGATAACGTGGGCGATAACGTGGGCGACGTGGCCGGCATGGGCGCCGACTTGTACGAATCGTACTGCGGTTCCATTCTCGCAAGCGCCGCCCTCGGCGTGGCCGCGTTCCACGGCGTCCCCATGATGCAGTACATGTCTCTGCTGCTGCCAATGGTGCTCGCCGCAGCCGGCATCGGCCTGTCGATTGGCGGCATTTACCTAGTGAGGACTGAAGAAGGAGCGTCGCAACGCAACCTGTTGAAAGCACTCGCACGCGGCATCAACGCCAGTAGCTTCGGCGTGGCGGTGGTCGCGGCGGTTCTGGTGTGGCTGATCCTCGTATTGCCTTCCAACTCCGAGGACGTCATCAGCGTGCTGCAGAACAAGATGCTACCGCACGGCAGCCAACTGTTCGGCGTGTTTGGAGCGATCGTGACCGGCCTGCTGGCAGGCGTCATCATTGGCCGATGGACGGAATACTCAACCAGCGAAGAATATGCACCAACGCGGCGGATCGCCGATCAGGCCGTGACCGGCCCGGCAACGGTGATCATCGCCGGTGTTGCCGAGGGCCTGTACAGCGTGTGGGTGCCGATTGTCGTCATCGGCGTGGCGATCCTGGCTGCCTTCGGATTTTGCACCGGGTTCGACTATTCGAGCTCGCATGTGTTCGCACTGGGACTATACGGTGTCGCCATCGCCGCCGTTGGAATGCTCAGCACACTGGGAATCACACTGGCGACCGACGCCTACGGCCCCATCGCCGACAACGCCGGCGGAAACGCCCAGATGAGCAATCAGGAACCGACCGTCCGCGAGCGGACCGACGCGCTGGACAGCTTGGGCAACACCACCGCCGCCACCGGAAAGGGTTTCGCCATCGGATCGGCAGCCTTGACGGCGTTGGCGCTTTTGGCGGCCTATGTGGAAGAAGTTCGCGTGGGATTCGAGCGGTGGGTCGTGGCAGAGGAAGTCGAGGAATCGTCCAGCATCAACTCTGCCAGCGTGCTCAAACTTGGCAGCCGCCTGCTGGCCTATCATGGCCCAGGCGCCGAAGAGAACCAGGCATTCCTTGTTTACCAACCGCCGAATGCCGCCAACGTGAACAACCCCAACTTGAAGAAGATCATCGACGCCGAAGTCGGCAGCGTCGTCAGCGAAGTCGATCTGCAGGACCTGCTGGACAACGACAAGATCGTCAACAACGGGACGGCCACCATGCCGGACTTCGTGCGCTACTACAACGTGACCATTATGAATCCCAAGGTGCTGGTCGGAATGTTCATGGGAGTCATGTTGGCCTTTGTGTTCTGTGCCATGACCATGAAAGCCGTTGGACGGGCGGCCGGGTCGATGGTTGAAGAAGTTCGCCGCCAGTTCCGCGACATCAAGGGCATCATGGAAGGTGAGGCCAAACCCGATTACGCCGCCTGTGTCGCCATCAGTACCGCTGCTGCCCAACGCGAAATGGTTGTCCCCGCACTGTTGGGGCTGGTTGTGCCAATCCTCGTTGGCCTGATACTCGGTGTCGGCGGCGTGATGGGCATGCTCGCCGGCGGACTGACCAGCGGTTTCGCCGTGGCCATCATGATGGCCAACGCCGGTGGCGCTTGGGACAACGCCAAGAAGTACATCGAGGCCGGAGCGCATGGCGGTAAGGGAACCGATGCTCACAAAGCCACGGTTACCGGTGATACGGTCGGTGATCCGTTCAAGGATACCAGCGGACCGAGCTTGAACATCCTCATCAAATTGATGAGCATGGTGTCAGTGGTCTTCGCGGGACTGATCGTCAAGTACGCCATTGGATTCTAGAACACGCCCTACGGCTGCGGCATTAGGCGAAGGAGACGGAGTTATCAGCGTCGACTCGACTCCTTCGTCTCAAAAACAGCGCAGCCTCGAGCATGCGTGCCTGTGTGCCAAGACCGCCGACGACTACCGGTGCACCGACACGCTGGTTCTGGACTTGACCGGGGTGACGCCGGTTGTCGATTACTTCGTGCTGACGACCGGCACCAGCAAACGCCAAATGCATGCGCTCGCGGACGAAGTCAAGCGCTTGCTGCAGGCCGAGGGTTCGGGACGGCTGGGACTGGAAGGCTACGAAACGGGCACTTGGATTCTGGAAGACTTCGGCGACATCGTGCTGCACGTTTTCACCGCCGAAACTCGCAAGATCTACAGTTTGGAACAGCTGTGGGCCGATGCCCCCCAGGTTGACTGGCGGTCGATCGTCGAGCGTTCGAAGTCGAATTAGTTGTCGCTCGATTTGTCTGGCGGCGTTCGGTCCTCTTCGCATCAAACCCCTGGCCCCACCGCTTCGTGTATGAACGTCTTGGCCCAGATTCGCTCTCGCTTCGAACCCGCGCTGCAGTCGCTGGCCGATGATCCCGCGCCCTTTCTGGCAATGGTTCGACCGGCTGGCGATCCGCGGTTTGGCGACATTCAAGCCAACTGCGCCATGCCGCTGGCCAAGCAGAACAAGACCAATCCAAGGGAGCTGGCTGCCAAAATCGTCTCACAACTCGACGTCTCCGGGCTCTGTGACGAACCCGAGGTCGCCGGCCCCGGATTCATCAACCTGCGATTGAAAGACCGTTGGATCGCCAACCAAGTCAATCGGATGATCGGCGACGAACGCATGGGCGTCGCTGCAACCGACTCTCCGAGAAACGTCGTTGTTGATTTTTCCTCCCCGAACGTCGCCAAGCCCATGCACGTCGGGCACCTGCGCAGCACTGTCATCGGCGATGCCCTGTGCCGAATTCTGACCTTCGCCGGACACCACGTCACCAGCGACAACCACATCGGCGACTGGGGCACCCAGTTCGGCATGATCATCTTCGGCTATAAGCACTTCCTCGACGAACAGGCTTATCGCAGCGACCCAGTCGGCGAACTAGCGCGGTTGTACCGGCTGGTCAACGAGCTGTCCGACTACCACCAGCAGAAACGCGAACAGCCAAGCCTGTACGACCAGCTCCAGCAGCAGGAAACGCAGCTAGCCGAAGCACAGGCAGCCGCCGACTCCAAGGACAAGCAGGCCAAAAAGGCAATCGGCAAGTTGCGAGACGACATCGGCGGGCGAAAAGAGAAAATTGCCGCCGCCGAGAAGCTGATTGCGCAGGTGGAGAACGATGCGACACTCAAGTCGCTCGCAGAGGAGCATCCCAACATTGCCGTCGCGGCCCGGGAAGAGACGGCCCGGCTGCACACCGGCGATGAAGAGAACCGCCGACTGTGGGAGCAGTTTCTGCCGCAATGTCTCAGCGCCTTGCAGGCCATGTACGACCGGCTCGGCATCAGGTTCGATCTGTCTCTGGGTGAAAGCTTCTACGACCAGATGCTCGCCGGGGTGGTCGAATCGCTGCAGAACAAGCACATCGCCGAGGATAGCGAAGGGGCGGTGTGCGTCTTTCTCGAGAACGAAAAGGCTCCCTTCATCGTTCAAAAGACCGACGGCGCCTTCACCTATGCCACCACCGATTTGGCCACCATCAAGTATCGCGTCGAAGAACTCAAGACCGATGAGATGTTGTACGTCGTCGATGCCCGGCAAAGCGACCACTTCAAGCTATTGTTCGGCACCGCAGCCCGCTGGGGCTTCATCGATGCGGCATTCAGGCACGTGAGTTTTGGCACAATTCTCGGAGACGACCGGCGGCCGTTTCGCACGCGTGCGGGCGACACCGTCGGACTCGAGAGTCTTCTCGACGAAGCAGTCACTCGCGCCCGAGGAATCGTCGACGAAAACGACGACGCCAAAGAAAGCCCCGAACTCGACGACGACGCCCGGGCCCGTATCGCCGAAACGGTCGGCATTGGCGGCATCAAATACGCCGACCTGCGGCACAACCGCGACAGCGACTACGTCTTCAACTGGGACAAGATGCTGGCCACCAACGGCGACACGGCAACCTACATGCAGTACGCCTACGCTCGAGTCTGTGGGATCTTTCGCAAAGGGCAGGTCGACCGGAACGTGTTGCGTACTTCCGGCGGTTCCATCGAATTGACGACTCCCCAAGAGCGGGCGCTGGCGCTGCAACTGCTCCGCTTCGCCGATGCCATCGATGAGACGCTGCAGGACTACCGCCCCAACGTGCTCACCTCGTATCTGTTCGAAACGGCCAAGAGCTACAGCACGTTCTTCGACAGCTGCCCCGTGCTGAAAGCCGAGAGCGACGAACTGCGGACCAGCCGGCTGTTGCTCTGCGATCTGACAGCCCGCGTGATCGAGAAGGGCTTGGCCTTGTTGGGAATCGAAGCCGTCGAGCAAATGTAGCTCGTATAGCTGCGTTGGGCCGCCGGCAAGGCGGGCATGTCCACAACGCGGTAATTGTCTGTAACCGGCCCGGCTGCAGCTCGTTGACATCATGCGCGGGCGGTTTGACAATGAATTTCCGCCACGAACGTGTGCGCCGTCGGCGAGGTTTCCCTACTTCATTGATGCAAACGAGGCGCTCACTTGAACGAAGCGTGTCGGCAAGCGTCGCAGCGATTGAAGCATGGTGAAATCGATGCTGCACTGGAGTTGCTGCGCCAATCGCTGAGCCGTCAAGAGATCGCCGCCGAGGACCTGGCCGCCGCCGGTTCGCTCATTCGCGGTGCGCTCGAGCAACACCCCGACGCGACACATCAACTGAGCGTGCGGCTGATCGGACAATGTACGACCTCTTGGATGATCGATGTGTTGATGGCGCTGGCATGGCGCGACGGGACCGGTTTGCGGGTTTCCGAAGCCGAGTACGACACCGTCATCCAAGACTTGTTGCAGCTCAAGACCGATCGTTCCGATCATCCGGGCGTAATCGTGTTGATTCCCTGGACCCAGCGTCTACTGGGCGAGAGCGGCGCCGCCGACAGGTCTCTCGACATGAGGCTGGCGGACGAACTCGAACATTGGCAGCAAGCTTGGGAACTCATCGAAACAATAGGCTCCAAGCTGGTGCAGGTCGGCTTCGATTGGGTTTCGACCGGCGGGGTTGGCTATCACGTCGCTGCTCAGCAAGCCGGGACTTTCGACGTCATCAGGCGCGCCAATGCGGGACTTCGCAAAGCGCTTCCCGGCGACGCCTACTTTGTCGATCTCGAAGCGATCTCCGGTCAGATGGGCCGCGAAACGTTCTACGACCCGCGGCAATATCACTGGACGAAGCAGCCCTTCAGCGAGCGGGGGCTCGCCTTGGTCTGCGAGCACATCTGGTCCGGCATTCGCGCGCTGCACAGCGGTCCCAAGAAAGTACTCGTCCTCGATCTGGACGGAACACTGTGGGGCGGCCTGGTCGGAGAGCTGGGACCGCATGGAATCGCGCTTGGCGAGACCCCCGAGGGCGAAGCTTTTCGCAGCTTTCAACGCTACTTGAAGAATCTACACCAAAGCGGAACCCTGCTGGCAGTCTGCTCCAAGAACAACCCTGACGACGCGATGGAACCCTTTCTCTCGAACCCCGGCATGCTGCTGAAGCGTGAAGATTTCGCGGCCTTCGAAGCCAGCTGGGACCCGAAAGTCGAGGCGCTTGGGCGGATCTCCGGGCAACTCAACCTGGGGCTCGATAGTTTCGTGTTTTTCGACGACAGTCCCGTCGAGCGAGAGCAGGTCCGCCAGATGCTTCCGGATGTACGAGTTGTCGAAGTGCCGCCCGACCCGGCGGACTATGTGCGGGCACTGGACGACGCTCTGTGTTTCGAGCGGCTCGCGCTAACCGCAGAGGACAGCCGCCGAACCGAGCAGTACCAGGAAGAGCAGCAGCGAACAGCGCAACGGCAATCGGCCGGAACGATCGAAGAGTACCAACAATCGCTGCAGATGAAGGCTACGATCGTCCCCATCGACGAGTCGAACATGCAGCGTGTCGTGCAGTTGATCGGTAAGACGAATCAGTTCAATCTCACCACGCGCCGCCACTCGACATCGGAAGTCTTGAGCCTCATCACGCGGCCGCATGCGACTTCGTTCTGCGTGCAGCTGCAAGATCGCTTCGGCGATTACGGCCTGATTTCCGTGTTGATCGCAGTTCCGCAAGAACGCGGCGACGGATCGACCCTCGAGATCGATACGTGGCTGATGAGTTGTCGAGCGATCGGCCGCACCGTCGAACAGGCAATCTTCAATGTCTTGATCGAACGCGCGACGGCGCAAGACGTGAATCGCCTGGTGGGGGTCTATCGTCCCACCGCCAAGAACGCGCCGGTCCGCGACTTGTACGACAGACTCGGTTTTAGGCATGGTCGCGATGCGGATGACGGCACCGTGATCTACACCCTCGATCTTCCGGCGGCGGCTCCCGCAACGACGTTTGTCGCCATCGATTCGTGACGTCTCCTGAGTCATTGAGCCTGTCGGCTCATCAACGGCGGCCCCTCTGGCAACCACTCGCGTAGTCGATTGGCGAACAATGTGCTGAACTGCCTCGAGCCGCTGCCACTCAAGTGCGTCACGTCGGCGAAGCCCGAATCTTCAATGGCCGCTCTCAAGTCCACAATCGGCACCGCCCCCGGCGGGGACGACTTCTCGATCGACTGATTTAGAATCTGCAGGCTGACAGCCGGGACACGGCCTCGCAATTCCGAGTGTTCCGGCATGAGCACAATCACGACTTGTGCGCCCCGTTGCCGAAACCGTTCCGCCAGCTCGATCAACGTACGCAGCTCGGCATTCGACTCGGAATACGAACCGGGATCGAAAAACCCCAGCTCCGCAAATCCGTGGGCTGGCTGAACGCCGGGAGACGCACGCCCCTGCCCGTCGACGCGCAGCTTCACCATGCTCTCCCATAAGACATCCTCACCGCCCAGATCGCGGCGCGTATCGTTTTCGACGTCGAAGAAGCGGAAGATCCGAGAGCGCGCCGAGTACAACAACGCGCTGGCGTCGCGGTTGACTCTTCCGCGATTCCGATGAACTCCAACGCGATCGGCCATCGCTGCAAGCAAACCGTCGCCCGGATTTGTCGATTGATCGGCAGCCTCTATCACCTGTTGGTCCACGAGAAAAAAGGTGTGAATGGCCAGCACCACCAGATCTGCCTGCAGGCCGCTTTCCAACAACGGATCGGCATAGTCAGCCAACCGGTACACACCCGCGCCGGGATCGCACAGGCCCAGAAAGCGCGTCTTGACGTCGGCCTCGGCGACGAGCTGTTTCAGCACGAACCCTTGCCGAGCACTCGACGCGCCCAGGAGCGCGCACAGGTACTGGTCGCCGCCCACAATCCCCTCGCGGTACTGATGCTCAGCTTCTTCGACGATCCGGGCCATCCTCGACACGCCGATCAGTCTCTCCATCGACGGCTGGCGAGCCGCACCGCCGGATGCAACCAGCGTAAGGAACATGTCCAACGCAATCACGGCAACCGCCACGAGACCGCCAACGTGCGCCAGCCGAGAGATGTCTGATCGTCTGCTCATCTACGTCGTCACCGTAATCGAAAGCGTGCCGTTTCGAGCGCGTCGCATCGGTCTCACTTTGGATAGAACAGGGCCAGCATGGAAAGTGCAACAAACTCGTAAGTCACGATGATGCCTACGATGCGGACCAATGGATTCGCCAGGTACGCCTTCACGCCGCTCGAGCCGAGTGTCCGGGTCAGAAAGTGACTGTAAAGAGTGACCGTGCACAGGCCCACGGCATGAATGCAGCCCCACAGCAGAAAGTTGATGGTCAACGCATGCCACAGCCCGCATAGCACGAAGGCGACGGTGTAGGCCAATGTCGCGCTGAACAGCGGACGTCGTCCGTCAGTGTCGCGCATGGCCGTCAGCATGATCGGGTAAAAGATGTTCCGCCGAATAAAAAGCGACAGCGAAATGTGCCAGCGTTCCCAGAAGTTGACCAGATTGCGTGCCAGGTAGGGCCGATCGAAGTTTTCCGGCGTCCTGACACCGATCAGCTGTCCCACGCCGACCGCGATGTCGCTGTAGGCGCTGAAATCGAGATACAGCCAGAGAAAGAAGAACTGAACTTCGATCCAGAAGTAGACGCCGTTCGACTCGAAATCGTTCAGGAACAGCTCATACACGGCAAAGGCCAGCACGAACTTCTTGAACAGTCCCCAAGCCACGCGTTCGACTGCAACGAAATAATCGAAGAAGGAAACGTCCCGGCCACTCGCCGGCTGAGTGAAATCCTCATATGCCTGAATCGGTCCAGCCGCCAGCATGTGGAACGGCAACAGATAATTGACGGTCGACGGCAAGTCGGGCGGCGGATGTCGCTTCTCATAAACCGATCGCATGACGTCGACCGCCCTCAACGTGACGTAAGAGAAGCCGACGATCGAAAGAATCTCGGAGACTCGATGAAGCGACAGATCCAAAGTGGGAGCAGCCTCAATCGCCAACCCCGGGCTCTTGTGAAACACGAAAGCCAATAGCAACGCCGATGAAGCCAGCGCCAGCCAAACTCGAGGATGTCTGCCCCGCCCGATCAACACCAGCGCGAAGTACACCACCAGCATGCACAGACAGACCAGGCTTCCGCTGCGCCATCCGGCCAGCATGCCCACGAAACCGAGATTGAATCCCGCCAAAAACCATTTGCGCGTTGTCGCACGCGCGGCCAGTGACAGCACAATCGCCGCCAGGCACGTGACCAGCCAATAGCGCCAGTCGGCCAAGTCTACGAGTGCTTGTGGCATCGCCCGACTATAGAAGGGATTGGTGGGAGCTGGCCGACGATCTTGCGGAGCCGCATTCAGACCCCGTGCAGTCGTGCGCCGGGGCCTTCAGAACATCTGGTAAAAGAACGGGTTGTTGGGTTTGGCCAGAGCGTAAGCGGCCATCAGCTGGGCGGCTACCCACAATAAACGCAGATAGAACTTCCAGCACGGCAGTTCGTCGATCGGACAGATGATTCGAGAAAACCGGTCTACCATATTTCGTTCCGACGTGGCGTGACGATCAGCGCCATGGAGCGCGGCAGGAATCGTGCATTCGGCAGCGTCCGCCGCGGCTGCCCGCTAAATGTTTCTACAACACGCAATCCGTTTTCTTCGCACATGAGAACCACTTCCGACTCGCGCCGGAACTCGTAGATGTGATCGACTTGCGCAGCCGTCAGGGCGGCCGTTAGAAACCCGCAGCCACCCGGCTTGAGCTGCTGACGAACCGCGGCGATCAGCCGTTGCGGTTCCTCCAAATGTTCGGCCAGAAAACAACAGACGCAGCCGTCGGCCGCGCCAGCGCCGCGCTCATCCAACCGCAGCGCGTCGCACTGCGTGTAGGTCGAGCGATCTCCAACCCCGGCAGCCGCCGCAACGTTGCCGGCAATCTGGATGGACCTGGGACTCAAATCAAATCCGTCGAGTCGTGCAGACTCGAGTTGCGACAGCGCCCAAACGCCCCAGCCTCCGTGACCCGGGGCGATCTCGACCAGCTGCGCGTCGCTCGGCAGTCTCGACAGATATCGATCGCGGTAGAACAAACAGATTTCAAAATGATGGACCCATAGGAAGTTGGTCAGGTAGATGCCCCACAGGTAGTCCCCCATGAACTCATCCTGGCTGTAGAACTGGCGCTCGCACTCTTCAAAAGTCGAGTGCATGTAGCGCCCGTCCTCCTCATACAGAACCTGAGCCCGATTGACTTCAAAAGTGAATCCCACAAAGGCGTCCACCAGCCGCGGTATGGCCGTCTCCCCCAAGCCCTCCAGCGCCCAGCCAAGGAACATTTCCGCGGTTGCATCAAATCGCTCGGGCCAGACGGCACGGGCCTCTTCGACGCCTTGCAGCGAGCGGGGATGCCGCTGCCGTACGTCGTCAAGTAATCGCTCCGCCAGTGAGGCTGCCATCGGAATGCCTCACGGCTGAAGTTTGCCATCGACCAAATCCACCAGCTCTCCCACGTTCTTTAGAGAGGCCACGTCGCCGCTGGTGAATCGCACGCCAAATTCTCGTTCCACTGCCAGCACCAGCTTGACGTGCATCAGCGAATCCCAGTTTTCGACGTCCTTGGCGGTCGTGTCACGATCGACCTGCAATGCATCGTCGTCGAAGACCCTGCGAAACACGTCATTCAACACAGACAAGCGGTCGCCCATCTTGCCTCGGCTCAAAAGGTGGATCGTGGTGGATGAATGGGGACACTCCACGGTGTGCATAGTTTAAGAGCCCGCCCGCGCATTTGCGACAGCCGGCAAATGGCGCGTGCCGAAGTCTCCCGGCCGTCGACCGCAGCTCGCATCACACGTTCGGCTTGAATAGAAAATAGTTCTAGAATATAGTTCTATTATGAAGACCACTGGAACATGGAGCAGCACCGACGTTCGACGGCGGGAAATCCTCAACGCGGCCCTGCGGTGCTTCAGCGATTATGGCTTTGCCGCCACCACGATGAGCGACATTCGCAAGGTCTCCGGCGCCAGCACTGGGAGCATTTACCACCATTTCGAGAGCAAGGAAAAACTGGCCGCCGCTCTGTTCGTGGAAGGACTCAAAGACTATCAGCACAGCCTGCTACACGAACTGCGACGCTGTCGCACGGCCGAGCGGATCGTGCGGGGCATCGTGTTGCACTATCTGGGTTGGGTGGAAACCAACGTGGATTGGGCTCGCTACCTGCTGGCGATGGGACACGCGCTGTTGTTGGAGTCTGCCCAGAGCGAGATCGATCAAATCAATGCCGCGTTTTCAGATCAGTTGCAAGCTCAATTGCAACCGCATGTCGACGGCAAGCGCATCAGGGGATACACGCGGCCTGTGTTTCTGTCGCTGCTGCTGGGGCCCAGCCGCGACTTCGCTCGCCGTTGGACCGACGGCGTCTCCCCCGCAGCGATGCGGGAGGCCAAACGAATCCTACCCAAGGCCGCTTGGAGCGCGCTGCGGGCAGACTGAGAACCCGGCTGTGTACCGCACGCCAGAGGTGACGAACAAATGGCTCTCAACTTCAGTCTCAGTGACGAACAGCAACAGTGGCGAGAGCGGGCTCAGGAGGCATTCGCGCCGATCAACGACAAGCTGACCGACCTGCTTCCGGGCGAACGTCCCGCGGCCGGGTTCGACGCCGTGTGGGCGGCGCTTGCCGAATGCGGGTTCTTGGGAGCCAACATTCCCAAAGAATTCGGCGGCAACGCAGGCGGTCTGCTGGCATCGGCCCTGGTGATTGAAGAACTGGCAGCGGCCGGCCTCAGCAACTTCCTGCCGATTCTGACGACCATCGACGCCATCTGCATTGCCGGCGGCGGGTCTGACCAACTCAAACAAGAATGTCTGCCCAAGATTGCTGCCGGCAACATGAAGCTCTGCCTGGCGGCCACAGAAAAGGAATCCGGATTCAACGTCTTCGCAATTCGGACGTTTGCAGAAAAACAGGGAGATCACTACACGGTCAACGGATCGAAGATCTACATCTCAGGCGCCGACGTGGCCGATGCCCTGCTGCTGGTCTGCCGAACTCTGACTCCCGAACAGTGCGCCCACGGGAACCTGCCCAAAACGGCCGGCGTCTCGTTATTCCTGGTCGACCGCGACAGCCCGGGGCTGCAGCGGACGCGCGTGCCGTCGCGCGGAGAAGGCGTCATGAGTCAATTCGAGCTCGACTTCGCCGACGTGCAGGTCCCCGCCCATCGGCTCATCGGCGAAGAGCACGCGGGCGGCAAAGTTATGTTTCAATCGTTCAATCCCGAGCGGATTCTCGTCGCAGCCATGGCTTTGGGAATCAGCCGTTACTGCCTGAACCTCGCCTGTGCCCACGCACGCGGGCGCCGCGTCTTCGGCGAGACCCCGATCGGCGCCTATCAGTCGCTACAGCATCCGCTGGCCGACGTTGCCGTCAGAGAAGACGCCGTCCGCTGGCTCACGTATCGGGCGGCCTGCCTGTTCGACGGCGGAGCGCATCCCGCCGAAGTCGCGGAAGCGGCCAACTCGGCCAAGTACTTGGCAGCCGAACTCGCGTCCAAGGCGGTCGACGCGGCGATCGATACGTTCGGCGGCAAAGGATTCGACGAGTCGTACGGCCTGATTCACCTGTGGGACTCAGCCCGCCTGCTCAAAACGTCGCCGATCAGTAGCGCGTTGATCTTGAATCAGATCGCCGAACACCGCCTGCAACTCCCGCGCTCTTACTGATTGTTCCGTGCGCGCTCGGATCTCCATTGCCTCCTCCGCGTCCTTTGCGGTGCGCTGCTTTGAAATCTCTACCGCAGAGGTGGATCGGCAGGTGCATCAGCAGTCGTTGTCTATCGGCGATTGTGCCCGAGTGCCACAGGCAGAATTGGGTGTCAGGAAGGTGAACCGCTGGCGGCGGGTCTGCTTTTCCCGGATGATGGTGTCAGGCCGTCTTGGCCGTCCACGCTGCCATTCGTAAAAGGATCGCGCTACGTGCAACAATCGGTTCGCAGGACTCATCACCCCAACATGCGGGCGGTCGTTCGGGCTGCCGTCGCTACGCTTCTCATAGGGATCCTCCAGCCATCGCACTCGGTCCAAGCACAGGGCTATCCGGCTGAGCAGGCAGCCGACAAGATGACGGCCGCGGACGGATTCCAGGTGGAGCTGGTCGCCGCCGAACCCAAAGTGCGACAGCCGGTGGCCATCGAGTTCGACGATCGCGGCCGATTGTGGGCGATTCAGTATTTGCAATACCCGAACCCATCCGGACTGAAACGGGTGAAGGTCGATCGTTACTCGCGCACCGAGTACGACCGTGTTCCCAAGCCGCCGCCGCACGGCCCCAAAGGGGGCGACCGCATCACGATTCTGGAAGATACCGACGGCGATGGCCGCACCGATCACTCAAAGGATTTTGTCAGCGGGTTGAATCTCGCCAGCGGCCTGGCGTTCGGTCATGGCGGTGTCTTCGTCTTGAACGTGCCTTACCTGCTGTTTTATCCCGACCGCGATCGCGACGACGTGCCGGATGAAGACCCGCGGGTGTTGCTGACGGGCTTCGGCATGCATGACGCCCACTCGGTCGCCAACTCGCTCACCTGGGGACCGGACGGCTGGTTGTACGGCTGCCAGGGAAGCACCGTGACCGCCAACATTCGCGGGATCGAGTTCCAACAGGGGGTCTGGCGGTATCACCCTCGAACCGAGGAATTCGAACTCTTTTGCGAAGGGGGCGGCAACTCCTGGGGGCTCGATTTCGACCACCATGGCAACTTGATCTACAGCACCAACCACGGGGGATTCGTCGGATTGCACGGTGTGCAAGGCGCCTATCTCGTCAAGAGCTTCGGTAAACACGGCGCGCTGCACAATCCCTACGCCTTCGGATATTTCGACCACATGCCGCACGACGGATTTCACGGCGGTCACGTCACGGTCGGCGGAACGATCTATTACGGTACAACTTTTCCCGAGCGCTTCCGCGGCAAGTACATCGGGGGCGACTTGTTGGGACACGCCGTCTACTGGCACTCACTCAGTCGAAATGGCTCGACGTTCCGCTCGGCGCACGGCGGTGATCTGCTGCTAGCCAACGATACCTGGTTCGCGCCCAGCGATGTGACGTTGGGACCCGACGGCGCCATCTACGTCACCGACTGGCACGACCGGCGGACCGCCCATCCCGATCCCGATGCCGACTGGGATCGAACCAACGGTCGCATCTATCGCATTCAATGGGGTGCCGCCAAAGCGGAGCCACACGTCGATCTCAACAGTCTTTCGAGCGAGGATCTCGTCGATTGGCTGAACCACGAGAACGATTGGTACGCCCGCCGCGCGCTCAGAATCCTGGGTGAACGACAAGATGTCAGCCTGCACCGGCGTCTGCGCAACATCGCGCTAGACGACGATAACCATCACCTCGCGCTACGAGCACTTTGGGCGTTGGATGCCACCGGCGGGCTGGACGAGTCATTGGCCCATCGGCTGCTGGAGCATGCCGATGAGAACGTCCGTGCGTGGACAGTTCGTTTACTGGGCGATCGACGGAACGTGTCGCCCGATACGGCCCTCGCCCTGGCTCGCAGGGCTTTGAACGAATCTAGCGACCGCGTCCGCAGCCAACTGGCCTGCACGGCCAAGCGTCTGCCAGCGGAGATGGCTATGGTCGTCATCGCAGAGGTGTTGCGGCGAGACGAGAACATGGCCGATCCGTATATCCCGCTGTTGACATGGTGGGCCCTAGAGCAGCATGCCTTGTTCAACGTGGACGCGTTAGTCCGCACTCTGACCGGACCGCGGATGTCGTCGCGGCCTCTGGTTCGCGAGGTCATCCTCGAGCGACTGATGAAACGGTATGCCGCTGCAGAGGAGCTGCAAACTTGCGCGCGGCTACTGCAGTCTGCCGGCGACGACGAACAGCGACGCGAATTGCTTATTGCATTGGATGACGGGCTGCGGCTGCGAAACACCGTCGGGACGACCGGCTTTCGCGACGGCACGTTGTTTGATCGCTTCGCCGCCAAGAAAGGTGGGGCTGTGGGCCGGCTCAATGACGAAGATTCCCAACCAATCCCGGCCGAGTTGGTGGTTGCCTTGAAGGCCGATTCGGACTCTGGCGCAACCGATCCCGTGTTGCTCCGAATCGCCATGCGGCTTAACGACGGGCAGGTGGCTGAGCGTGTTCTCGACGCAGCCGTAGACTCGAAGGCAGACTTGAAGCTGCGGCTGTCGATGCTGGACATCCTACGGGAGTTGGGTGATGAGCACTGTGCCGAGCCGCTGCTGAACATTGTCGGTACCGGAGAACCGCCGGCGGTTCAGGCCGCCGCTATCGATGTGCTCGCGCGATTTGACGATCCGAAGATTGGTGCCCGCGTCCTGTCGGCCTACGAACAGATGAACCCGCAGCTCAAGCCGGCGGCGCGGCAGATGCTCTTAGGCCGCAGAACTTGGGCCATGACTTTTCTGTTGCAGGTCGATCACGGCAAGATTTCACCCAAGGAAGTCACCATCGACGAACTCCGCCGGATCGCCCTGCACAACAACGACGAACTGAACGCCCTGGTCCGCAAACACTGGGGAACCATCAAGGCCGGCACGCCGGGCGAACGGCTGGCCGAAATGCGGCGGCTCAACAACGATCTGCGCGCGGGATCGGGCGATATCGCTCGCGGACGTGAGCACTTCAAGAAACACTGCGCGACTTGCCATCGACTATTGGACGACGGAAACAAAGTGGGCCCCGACCTGACACACGCCAACCGCAAGGATCGCGAGTTTCTGCTGGCGAGCCTCGTCGACCCCAGCGCCCAGATCCGAAAAGAGTTTCTCAGCTACATTGTGCAGACTACCAACGGCCGTGTGCTCACCGGCTTGATCGCCGAGCAGACGCCGGCAGAAGTCACGCTGCTGGATGCCAAGAATCAACGCATTCGCGTGCCGATGGATGAAGTCGAGCTGCTCAAAGAGTCGCAAGTCTCACTGATGCCCGACGACGTGCTGAAACCGCTCTCCCCTCAGGACCTGCGAGACCTGTTTGCGTTTCTCGAACAATCGCCGGCCGGCGGCAAAAAGTCGGACTAGAATCTGTACGGCAGCGATCGACCCATGCAGCGACCTTCACTCCCCAAACGCGCGCTCGATGCCCCAGCCCTCGGGCAGAAAGTCGGGTTCACCCGCACGTTCACGGAAGCCGACGTGGCGCTGTTCATTGGCGTGACCTGGGACGTGAATCCATATCACACCGACGCCGCATTTGCCGAGCAGACACCCTTCAAAAGACGAATCGCCCCCGGACTGCTTGCCGCCAGCATGCTGACGCACATCGGCGGACTCTGGGCTTACCTGGCCACAGAGATGCAGTTCGAGTTCGTGCAGCCGGTCTACATTCCGGACACAATCGCAGCCGAGGTCGAAGTCATCGACGTCGATGACCAGCGCGGGCGGGTGCGGTTGAGAATGATTTGCACCAACAAAGAGGGCGAAGAGGTCCTGCGGGGCGAGTGCCTCGGGATACCAGGAAGTTTTGACTCGTAGCACTGATGCATCGCGATCAGCCCCGCGCGACAGCCAGAGGCCGTTCTACGACGACCGAGGTGGAACATGAACGACACAGTCTTGCTGATCATCGTCCTGGCAAGTCTTGTCTCTAACGTGGTGTTCGCCGCGTGGATCACCATCTACGTTCTCCGCCCATGGTTGTGGTCGATACGGCAGGGTGCTCGAGTTTCCGCACACTCGATCATCGGCATGAAGCTCCGCGGGCGGCCGACGATGCTGCTCACCGAGGCGTACTGTGTTCTCAGGAATCAGGGGATCCCTGTAACCCTTCCTGACGTCCAGGACGTATATCTCGACAATAAGGACAGGGCCCTGACAAGCGACGACGTGGTGGAGCTCACCAAGAACGCCGTACAACGCGCCGCCCAATCGCAAGAGCCAGACTTGGCCGGATAGTCGCCGCGCCGGCTTCTGCGAAAGACGCCATCGCGATATACTGCATCCGGACGTTCCCGCCCCAGCAAAGTACATCGTGGAGCGGCTCGATGCTCACGATTCCAGGTGCTGACTTTCGGCTGTGCGATGGCTTGCCGCGCCGCAGCTTTCTGCAGATCGGCGGATTGGCGCTGGGCGGACTGAGCCTGCCGCAGTTGCTACAGGCTGAAGAGTCGGCTGGAACCGGGCGGTCGCACAAGTCGGTGATCATGATCTTTCTGGCGGGCGGCCCGCCGCATCAGGACATGTTCGACCTCAAGCCGGAAGCTCCCGCGGAATATCGGGGCGAGTTCTCGCCCATCCGCACGAACGTGCCGGGCATCGATGTTTGCGAGCACCTGCCTCTGCTCGCGCAGCGGATGGACCGCCTGGCGGTGATCCGCACGCTGGTCGGTTCGGAAGGTCAGCACGCCGCCTACCAATGCCTGCATGGGCATCGCGTCCGCAACCAGCCGCCGGGAGGCTGGCCTTGCTTCGGGTCGGCCGTTTCGAAGCTGCAAGGTCCGGTCAATCGGGAGACGCCGGCTTGTGTGAGCCTGCAGCCCAAGTTGGGCATCCCCGGTTGGCGCGATCCGGGTCAGCCGGGATTCGCCGGTCTGGCCCACGCGCCGTTCGCACCCAATGCATCAGGCACCCGCGACTTGGTGCTGGACGGCATGAACCTGCAGAAACTGCGGGACCGCCGCGCGTTGCTCAACCATATCGACCTGCTGCGGCGGAAGCTCGACAGTAGCGACTCGATCGACGGCATGGAGACGTATTACCAGCAAGCGTTCGACATTTTGACGTCGGGCCGGCTGGCGAGTGCACTCGACTTTGAACAAGAGGACGTCGAAACGCGGGACCTTTACGGACGCGGCTCGAGCGAGCCGGCCGGTTACGGCGACGCCGGCTGGCTCCGCAACGAAGACTTTCTGGTGGCCCGCCGACTGGTCGAAGCCGGCGCACGAGTCGTCACCTTGTCGTTCGGTCGTTGGGATTGGCACGGTCAGCCGCACGGCACGAACTTCGACAATGCGCGGGACCATTTGCCGGCGCTGGATCAAGCGCTGTCGGCGCTGCTCGACGACTTGCAGCGGCGCGGCTTGGATCAAGACGTCTCGGTCGTCGTGTGGGGGGAGTTCGGTCGTACGCCGCTCATCAACAATCGCGGCGGACGCGATCACTGGCCCCGCGTGGGCTGCGCATTACTGGCTGGCGGCGGCTTGCAGACGGGCGTGGTCGTGGGAGCAACCAACGCGCGGGCGGAACACGCGACAGAACGGCCGGTGCACTTTCAGGAGATCTTCGCCACGCTGTACCACACTCTGGGCATCGACGTCGAACATACCACCATCAACGACCTGACCGGTCGACCGCAGTATTTGGTCGATCACACGCAGTATCGACCCTTACCCGAACTCGTGTGAGGGTCTTGTCGTCAACTTCTGTCCAACGACACGCCGTCATGCGCCAACCACTCATCCGTTTGCAGCATCCCAACGCCGTCTACTCGGTCGCCTTTTCGGCCGACGGCGCGCAGCTGGCCAGCGGAAGTCTGGACAAGACGATCAAGCTCTGGGACTTACCGGGCGCCGATGAGCGGCTCAGGCTTCGCGGACACAGTGAAGCGATCTGCAGCGTTTCGTTCCTGCCGGACGGCAAATCGCTGCTCTCAGCGGGTCTGGACCGAACGTTGCGGATTTGGGACTTGGAAACTGGCAAGCTCCGCGCGACGATGTCGGGCCATCAGGCGTATCTCACTTGCATGGCGCGATCGGTCGATGGTCGATTCGCGGTTTCAGGCGCGCACGACAAAGCGGTCCTGTTGTGGGACCTGTCGAGCAACAGCCGGTTGGCCACGCTCGGTACCCACACCGATCTGATCAATTGCATTGCGTTTTCACCGAGCGGTACAGCGGTGGCCTCTGCCGGTCATGACCTGGTCATTCGGCTGTGGAATGTTGACGAGCGCAGCGCGGCCCAGACAATCGGTCCCCATGACGCGCCAATCCAGAGTCTCGCTTACTCGCCGGACGGGAACACGATCGCCGCTGGCGACGACAATCGCGTGATTCGATTGTGGAACGCGGCGACCGCAGAGATGCGGGCGGAACTCGGGGGTCACGCCGGTACCGTCAAATCGCTCTGCTTTTCACCCAACGGCCGGTGGCTGATCTCTGGGAGTTCGGACACGACGATTCGCCTGTATGAGCTGCCGAGCGGCCGCTTTGTCGAGGCATTGACGGCTCATCGCAACAGCGTGTATGGTCTCGCGTTCTCACCCGACGGCAGCCGGCTGGCTTCGGCCGGTTTTGACCGCCAGATTTACGTGTGGGACACCAGCGATCTGGCTGCGTCGTAGGCGGCGGTGATTGCAAAAGGGATGTTGTTTTCACTTCGGTTCAGCGCGGCCGGCTCATGATGAGAGTATTCTCCGGCAACGTCGAGGGTGACGGCGGGAAGGGCCGCCGGGACCTGCACATCGGCTTCGTGGAGATGCTCTTTGCGCTGGCGGTCGCCGAGATTGCGACCACCGGTCACGCGGCCTACAGCTCTCCGCCGATTGAAAACGTCGACGACGTCAAGGCATTCGTTCCGCAGCTGGCCCACCTGCTGCTATGCCTGGTCATCGTCGGGGCAAGCTGGTTCAGTTGGGGTTCGACGAAATACAGGGCCCGCAACGTTTCGGCCGTATCGACGCTGGGTTTCCTCGAGTTCGTGACCGACGCGCTGATCGTCCTTTCTTACTTCATCCTGATCAAAGAGGTCGACGCGAGGGATCAACCCAGCGCCCGACCCGAGGCCTGGCTGTTGTTGGGGATCTTCGCTTTGTACCTCGTCTGGGACATCATCACCTGCCTGCAGAGCAGCGAGACGACGTGGCGGACGTGGATGGCGGCATCGTTCTGGGCCATGGGGCTGGTCGTCGGCATGCTGTCGTTGATTAGCTGGGCGAGGCCACAGGCGCTGACGGACTATCGTGGCGTCTTGTACTTCGACGGTTTCGCCTTCGCCCTCATCATCTGGTACCGCGTCCGCGAATCGCCGGCTGGCGATTGGGGCGACAAATCGAGGACCACCGTTCTGCTGCTCTTGTTCGCCGTGATGTTGGTGCTGGCCCTGGCGATGCTGCTTTGAGGTAGCCCCGCCGGCGGAGAGCCCGCGCTTGAGCCGCTTGACCTGCATCCACAAGCGCTGGCACACTCGAGGCATCCCCAACCGGAGAGCGCCAACATGAACCGACACCTTTCCCAACAAGTGCAACACCTACTGCGTGTGGCCGTTTGTTGCGCCGTTCCGTTCTCTCTGCAGCAATCGCAGGTTGCAACGGCGGCCGATGGCGTCAATGCCGAGTTGGAGCGCATCGCAGATGCAGTGGACGGCACCGTCGGAGCCTGCGCCATCCATGTCGAATCGGGTCGCACGGTCGCGATCAATGGCGACGTCGCGTTCCCGATGGCCAGCACCTACAAAGTTCCGATTGCGGTGCGAATGCTCTCGCTGGTCGATGGCGGCGAATTAAGCCTGGACGACATGGTCGACCTGCAGCCGGGCGATCTCCATCCCGGCAGCGGAATCATTTCGCGACTGTTGGACGATCCCGGCGTCTCTCTCTCGCATCGCAACTTGTTGGAACTGATGCTGTTGATCAGCGACAACTCGGCGACCGACCTCTGTCTGCAGGCGGCCGGCGGCGGCGAGGATGTGACGAAACACATGCAGGAACTCGGGATCGAGGGCTTGCGCGTCGATCGACCCACGGTCCGGCTAATCGTCGATTGGCTGGGGCTGGGCGATCTCGACACCGGTCCCGAATTTCGACTCGCCGATTACCGCGAGCAAGTGGCGGGCTTGACCGGCGAGCAACGGAGTCAGGCCGCTGAGGCATTCGACAGCGACCCGCGCGACACGTCGACGCCGGTTGCTTCGGCGAAGCTATTGGCAATGATCCAACGGGGCGAGGCGCTGCAATCGCAAAGCAACGCGCTGTTGCTGGACATCATGCACCGCTGCCAGACCGGTGCAGATCGCCTCAAGGGAAGACTGCCCGAGGGGACGGCCGTCGCTCACAAGACCGGCACGATTGGCGGAACAACCAACGATATCGGCATCATCACTCTCCCAGAACAACTCGGCCACGTGGCCGTTGCGGTCTTCGTGAAAGAATCCAGCGCCGACGTTCCCGATCGCGAACGAGCCATCGCCGAAGTCGCCCGATCGCTGTACGACTATTTCCTGTTTAGCGGTCGGTAGGGCATCGCCCAACCTCGACTTCAGTATGAGTCGGCAAGTTCCTGAGGTGCACCCTCGACTTTCGTTCGGCCGACAGCGTTGCATCGCGTACAATGCGAAGCGAGGCAGATTAGACTGGGAGACGAAGACTCATACTCGCTCGATCCGAGGAATCTGCGTTGTCACAACCCCCCAACCTTCGTCGCCAAGCGTCGAGCCAGTCGTTTCTTGTCCTGGCAGCCCAACGACCGTGGGACACTTTCGGCGTGCTACTCGGCGGCCTGGGAGTCTGCTGCCTCATCGCGTTGCACCTGTCCTCGACCGGCAGGTTGAGTTCTACGTGGGCAGTCTTGCTTTGCGTATGTGCATGGATAGCCATCACCTGGGTCAGCATCGCGCGTGTACGCAAGCCGCTGCTGAATCTGACCGACATCGGTGGTTTCCGGCACACGATCGCGGGCTACCACCCGAACCGATACTCGCCGGGCGCGTTCCTCATGGGTCTTGCCGTCATACTTACTTTCAGGCTGCTCCCGCAGTGGGACGACGCTGGTCACCGCTGGTTGCTGCTAGCCGCCGGGGCGTCGTTGGTATCGTTTCTGGGGGCTTATCACAACACACTGATCTTCACCGACATCGGACTTTTTCATCTGGCCCAGCCATGGTGGAGGCGGAATAAGAACCTGTCGGGCGCGGATGAGGGCCTCAAGGCCGCTCTCATCTGCACATGGGACGAGGTCAAGGGATTCCGTTTCACGTTTCCGGACAACCGCGACGTGCTGCAGCTCACCATGCGGCGAGGTACGTTCGGCATCGGCAAGAAACTCAATCTGACGATGCCGCTCTCTCACGAAGAGATCAAGTCCCTCGACGCGCTGCTGCGGGAATACGCTCCTGAAGAAACCAGCGAACCGCCGATCGAACACGGCGCACAACTGGCCTCGCTACGACACTAGCAGAGGCTCGGTGCTCAGAACGCAGCGCTACGCCGCGGGCGCTCCTTCGACGAAGGCGGTCAGGATGTCGATGGTGGAGATGATCCCGGCGAGTCGCTGATGGCCATCGAGCACAGGCAGGTGGTGGATCGAGTTTCGCAGGATTTCACTGGCGGCTTTGCTCAACGGTGCTTCCGGGTCGATCGACGCCACTGCTGCCGTCATTCTCGCGGAGACTTGCTCGCGGCCGACGCTGTGCTCACGCAGCCGGGAGATGACCGCAGACGGGTCTTCGCCGGCATCGGTGAGATTTTCGATTTCGTCTTCGAGTCCACGTGTGAAGGCGACCAGATCGGAAAGTGTGAAGATTCCGACGCAGCGTTCCTTGTGATCGACGATCGGAATTGCCGAGAGCCGGTTTTCCTGCATCAACGTCAGCACGTCGCCAATGGTGTCATCCGAGCCAGCCGTGACGACAACGTGGCTCATGACGTGCTTGACGCGTTTGCCGTAAGGATCGGCGGTCATTGCGATTTCCTCGATAGTGTTAGCCGCACAGGGCTGTCATGGCTGAAATAAACGCAGAGGCCTCCGCAGAACACGCTTTGCGGAGGCCGGACTTGAACCCGTGCGCGGCCTGTCATCGGCGGCGCTACACCCTTCAGCGTAGTACCGGCCAAGCGGAGCGACAAGGCAATGGTGGCTTACTGAGAAACCTCACCGTCGGATGCCGGTTCGGTCAGTTCGAAGATTCGAACATTTCCGAAATACGCTTTGCTGTCGCTAATGCGAAGCAGAACGCGGTCGAACATTTCACCGGCAACCACCGGTACGGCTCCGACCGGCTGGCCCTCGACGTCGGCAAACCACGCGTCGGGCTGGCGGCTGAGCGCGACACGATAGTAGTTGCGCTCCCCGCCAAGCGGATCTAAAGACGTGGCCGATTGTGCTTTAGACCGCTCGAAATCTGCCTTCAAACTGTCGCTGCGACCGAATTCGGCACTTCCAGACGAGACTCTGATCACGTTCCGCGGCCCGGCTTCTGCATCGTCGCCCTGCCAACCAAATTGCAAATCGACGTACTCGCACTCCTGCGGATTGACGTCGAACGTCAATTCGAAGAACTGCGGTGGCGAATCGTCGCTTTTCAGATTCAGCGCCTTCCACGCATTCCTACCGGAACCGGTGAAGACCGAGCTGCCCTCTTCATCTTCGGCCCGCACCCACAGGCCGTGTGGTTCACCGCTGGGAACACGCTCGCCATTGAAGAGGTACCAGTTGGCGCCGCGAGCCATCTCGCGTTTCACGGGGGGCGTAACGCGGGACGTCCAGAATAGGGAAGCCGCCAGCGCAACAACGATGGCAATCGCAGCCAGGGTCGCACCGATCTTCTTGGACAGGCTGGCACGGCTGGGGGGCTTACGTGCCTGTGCTGATTCGCCAACTGCTGTGCGACCGGGAACCACCGTGGTCCCCAAAATTTCATCGATACGGTCGATCAGCGTTCCATACTCAGCAAGCCGGCGTTCCGGGTCGTGTTCAGTCATGTCCCGGAACAGATCGATGGTTGCCTGCGAAATGCGGTCCGGAAGCTCGTCGCGCCAGTCGTCTTGGGCCTTCATCTTGGCGCCCAAGATCTGCATCACGGTTGCACTGCCGAAGGGCTGTTGGGCGCTGAGCATGTGAAACAGCGTCGCTCCCAGCGCGTAGATGTCGGCTCGTTCGTCAACTTCCGACTTTTCGACTTGTTCGGGAGCCGCGTAGCAGGGCGTGCCCAACATCGTGCCGGCCATCGTCATCCGCGTCTGCTCGGTGTTGTCTGATTGCAGGGCGAGTCCGAAGTCGGTGACTTTCACCAGCGGCACACCTGTAGGCAATCCCAGTCCGGCCATCGGTCGGGTCAGCAACAGGTTGGCAGGTTTGATGTCGCGATGAACGACGCCCTCCTCAGAGGCATGAGCGAGCGCCGAGGCGACCTGCCGAATCATGCTCAAAGCCAAGCGCTCTTCGCAGGGACCTTCGCGTTCGATGCGGTCCAGTAGGTCTTCGCCTTCGACCAGTTCCATGGCGAGGTAGACGCGGCTGCCGATGACGCCATAGTCGTAGGCGGCCACGATGTTGGGATGCCGCAATTTGGCGGTGGTGAGGGCCTCGATGCGGCTACGGCCGGTCGAGCCCATGTTGTCCAGTTTGCTGAGTTTGATCGTCTTGAGCGCCACCAGCCGGTCCAGCTTCTCCTGCCGGGCCCGGTAGACGACGCCGAGTGCCCCCTGCCCGATGACCTCGAGTATTTCGTAGCCGGGGATGGCTGCCGTCGGATCGCGGAGTGTTTCCAAGACGTCGACTTGAGTCGCGTCGAGCAGGCCGAGTTCGATGACCAGGTCCTGTGGCTCCACGCCCCGCCGCTCGGACTCGGTCTGTACCTGAAGCGACTGCTCCGTAGAGAGCAGATTTCGCTTGACCGCCAATGGAATAAAGTCGCTCGGCGGATTTGAAGGCCGATCGTTCGACGACATAGGAGAATCAGCAGCAAGAGCGTCAGCGGAAACGCCGGGATGTGTCATGATGTTCGCCAAGTGTAACAGCCCGCATACCCCGCGATCAGCGAAGGCAGAGGAATCAGGCACATTTTTTCGGCATCGCGTTGAACGATGCGATGCGTCGAAAAATGAGCCGGACCCGATGCGCGGAGTTACTGGTTGGCCTGTTCGAGTTGCGACAGGATGGCCTTGATCGATGGACGATCGGCACTCATGTCGGTCCCGACGTAGGCCAGCCGCACGTTGCCTTCCTTGTCGATGACGTACGTGGACGGGTGGGCCAGCTTTGAGCGGATCTCGAAGAAATCGACGGCCACCATCTCCTCGTCCAGGACGATCGGAAACGGGACCTTGTCGACTTGCTTCTTGTCGTGCGTCTTAGCCGCCTCGATAAACTCTTCCAGATGGCTGCGAGTGCCCGGGTAGACCACTAACACTTCGGTATCGAGTGCTTGGAACTGTTCGTAGTTGGCGATCAGCCGAGAGGTTTGGGTCTTGCAGAACGGGCACAGCATGCCGGAAAAACCTTCGGTGAAGACCAGCACGACGTTCTTCTCGCCGAGATAGTCTTCCAGCGCGACACGATTTCCGTCGGTGTCGATGAACACCAAGCCATCAAGGCCGCTGGGCAACTCGACGTTGGTCTCGACCTCGTCCTTGAATTCGATGGGAGGCTCTTCGGCGGTGGCACCGTTCCCGTTGGCGCTGCTCCCGTTTGCAGCGGGGGGAGCGCCGTTTGTCTGACTGGTTGCCGCTTCATTCGAAGCCGAGGCGTCTGGTGTCGTCACCGCTTGCTCGGCGCAGCCGCCCAGCACGCTCATCATCAGTCCGAGTGCCATCCAAGCCCGATAGTCGCATCTGGAAAGAGTCATGTGTGCTCCCTTGCAGCAAAGAGTTCCCGGTACCAGTCTCTGCGAATCATAGTCCTCGCGACATGACGGCCCACAGTCTGATTCAAGGTTAGCTGGATTAATCGAAGGCAAAAGTGAGAAAGTTCACAGTATGAAGATTCGTGACAAAAGAACGTTGAGGCTACAGGCTTTGCCAGCCAACTTGCGACATCTGGACGGCACGCGACACACACCTACAATCCGGAACAAGTCGCGGCCGGCGATTAGCAAGAGTTCAAGTTCATCCAGCCAGCATTCGAGGGGCTTTTGATCCTCACACTCGCTAGCAGACGCACATGAACGAAACCACCTCCTCACGTCAAGCCGACCCCGCAAGCTGGCTCGATGAGCACGGCGACGCTTTGTTTCGGTTCGCGTTGATGCGCGTTCACGACCAGAACGCGGCGGAAGACCTGGTGCAAGAAACGTTTCTTTCGGCGCTGGGGGCGTACGATCGATTCGAGCATCGCTCGTCCGTGCGGACCTGGCTGATCGGCATTCTGCGGAACAAGATCGTCGACCACTTTCGTAGGTCAGGCCGAGTGACCGCAGCCGACGAAGCCGCCTTCGAAAAGAAGGCCGTTTCCGACTTCTTCGACGAAACGGACCACTGGCGGGTGCCACCGGGCGATTGGGGAACCGAGCCGGACCTAAGCACCGAGAACCGGGAGTTTTGGAACACCTTCGAAAGATGTGTGTTGAAGCTGCCTCAAACGCTCGTCGACGCGTTTTGCCTCCGCGACCTGTACGACTGCCAGGCTGACGAGGTCTGCCGGGTACTCGACGTCTCGGAGACGAATCTTTCGGTACGCACCTACCGCGCTCGCATGCTGCTGCGGAAGTGCTTGGAATTCAACTGGTTTCTCCCCGACAGGTGAGCACACAATATGTCCTTCTGGCAATCCCTTCGCCAAAGCTTGATGCTCAACTGCCGAGAGGTGTCGGAGTTGCTCAGTGCGTCGCTCGATCGTCGCCTCAAGTTGCGCGAGAGGTTTGCGTTACGGCAGCACTTGAAGCTCTGCCGCGATTGCAGCAACTTCTCCAAGAGCATCCGCGTGCTTGAACAAGCGTTCCGCAATTGGCTCCGCGGATCGAGTTCCGAGCGGCTTTCGCCTGAGGCTCGCGACCGCATTCGACAGGAACTGGAGCGGCGCTCGGGGCGAAATTCATAGAAATCTCAGAATTCTTGTAGTCTGCCGACCACTCCCCCGACCAAACGCCTGAATCGACTGCGATTCGAGGCGCGGAAGCCGGACATGAGAATGTTACGGCTTTCCGCGGAAACCGTCCGTTCGACGCTTTTCCGGGGAAGTGGCCATGGGCAGTACGCACGGGGATATCGCCTGTTTTCTTTCCAGATCCGAAGTGTTTCGCCACGCGACGGAGGCACAAATCAGCCAGTTAGCGGGCCAATGTCGGATTCAGCACTACACTCCGAACCAGATCGTGTTCGGCTCTCGCGAACCTGCGACCGACGTTCTGCTGGTGGTCAGAGGGACCGTCAAACTATTCGACGTCACACGCGACGGCAAAGAAGCAATTCTCGACTTTGCACTGCCGGGCCAAGTCTTTGGCGAGTTGGCTGTGCTGGGCGAAAGCCGCGGGGAATACGCCGAGGCCGTTGATGCGGCCCGCATCGTGCACGTGCCGTCGCGCAGCCTGAAGCAGCTGATGGAACAGGCTCCCAGCGTTGCCGCCGAGTTGACCAGGCTGACGGCTGGTCGGACGCGCCGCTTCGAGGGTCGGCTGAAGTCTTTTCTGTTCGCCAACCACCGAGACCGAGTTGTCGAAGTGCTGGCGGAGCTAGCCAGAACGCACGGGATCAAGACGCGTCAGAGCGTACTGATTCCCCTGCCGTTGCGACAGCAGGACATCGCCGGAATGGTCGGCAGCGCCCGTGAAACCGCAAACCTTGTCCTTGGCGAGTTGCGCCAGGAAGGACACCTGCGATTTCAACACCAACGGATGGAAGTTCTCTCGCCCAATTGAGTTCTCCAGAAATTGGGGCCGGGGAAACCCTGGGTGCCTCAGGATGGCGTCGCCAGATGCGGGCAGTGGCTCTGCAATGCTGCAGTCTCATGCAACGATTCGTCGACGCGCCGGCCAATTGGTGTGCACATGAAAGTTCTGCGGCAGTGTTGTCTCACTTCTTGCAAGCTTCGCGTTGTGCCGGGAAGAGAGGCATACGTCACCTGGTTGTACGTCTTGAGATAATTCTTCGAAATCTCGAATCTCCTTGTAGTTCCCCACCCGGTCGTACGACTCACCTGTAACTGCATTCGAATTGAGTCCATCAACCAGTCACGGAAAAGGGGAACTTGGACATGACTCGCAACTCTGGCCCAAACAATGTTCTGCTGCTCGCCGCTCTGTTGCTAGTGTGCGCCACCGGACGAGCCAGTGCCCAGTCGGGGACGCGCAACGTTGTTTCTTCTTCAAGCGGCGGTGGTCTGGCTGTCGGCAGCTCGTCTGGTCGAACGTCTGCATTCGGAGTGACCAGCGGGGGCGCGACCGTTGCAGCGGGCTCGAGCAGTCAAGCCGCGACCGCCGCTGAGAGCGTCGCCAGAGGACGGGGAGAGTTCATTCGCTCGCTGGGTGCCGGCCAGCTGCACGCCAGTGAAGCATTGATCAACGTCGAGTCCGCGAAAAGCCGGCGCCTGGACAACAAACTCAAGAAACAACGGTCGTTTGTCGGCATCGAGCAAGCCCGGCAGGAGCTGCGCGATCTGAGGCTGCAGTACAGACGAGAAGAGATGGCCCGCCGCCTGCGAAGTTATCGGGCGAGTCGGCAGCAGGACCGGAGCCGCATTCAGGCGGCCAGCCTCCAGATCGACGACAAGAACGGCGACATCGTCTGGCCGAGCGTGTTGCGGGTTTCGCAGTTCGCTTCGATTCGCTATCGCTTGGACGAGTTGTCCCGACAGGCCGACGACGGCGATTCTCTCTACGGCGAGATCGCAGAAGCAATTGGGGAACTGAATCGACAGATCCGCACAGAGGTCCGCCGGCAGAGACTCGATGCAAGCGGTTACGTTCTTGCAAAGCGGTTTGTCAGGGGACTGCAGCAGGCCGTCCAAACCGGACGACAGCACCGCGATGACATGCACATGGCCTCGCTGAGCTCCCCGCCTCTCCCCGGGGAATAGAGCGCCCCGGCAAACAAGTTGCTTCTGAAGTGTCGAGTTCCCCTTGGCGGCTCTGCGAGACCTAGGTCTTGCGGGGCCGCGTTTTCGCGCAGCATGCGGCAACCGCCGCTCTCTTTTATCAATACCGTGCGTGATGGTCGAAGCCGAGGTGAGCTGACGGCGCAGCTCTGGAAAGCGGACGGAGTTGCGGGTAGGCCTACACGATCGAATGATGCGTGGTAGCATAGATAGCGTCGGGTCCATGGACCGTGCAGATGCGAGAAATCACTCCCAGACTCATCTGGACCGGCAACGCCCGCGATGCGAGAGAGCTGTCGAAGCTGCTATCGCTAGAGATCGCCGCCATTGTCGACCTGGCGATCGAAGAGCCGCCGGTGCAGCCCCCGCGTGACCTGATCTATTGCAGGTTTCCGCTCTTCGACGGGGCTGGAAATCGGCCGGGTGTTTTGAGAGCGGCGATGGACACCACCGCGCGGTTGTTCGCATCGGGCATCCCAACACTGGTCGCCTGCAGCAGCGGCATGAGCCGCTCCCCGGCAATCACGGCGGCGGCCCTCGCGGCGGTCCAATCGATGCCTCTCGATGACGCTCTGATACAGGTTGCCGAGAATGGTCCGCACGACGTTTCTCCCAGCCTGTGGTCGGAAGTCGAACGATCATTCCAGAAGCCGCAGGGCAAAGCCTAGGCGCCGCGCGCGTCGAATGAGTCGACCGGTTTGCGTAGACTGAAGGCTCACAGTCGAACTGCAACACCAGGAGCGCGTGGATGCTGACTGAAGCTGGGAGCCTGGAACGTCAACGTCGGCTGCGCGAACTTCTCGCGGCACAGCGGCTCGATGCCGTTGTGCTCACCGACTACCGCGACATCTACTATTTCACGGGCACGCTGCCGCCCCAGCGGTATCCCGTCTGCATGCTGATGCGGACCGACGGCGGTTCTTGGTTGGTGGCGACGACCGACAAGCACGTCGGGTGCGTCGACGAGTGTTTGACGTACGAGTGGAACAAGCTCGGTACGTTGAACTTCGACCCGCTGGAACAGGTTGTCGGCGTCGTTGGACAGCGGGCGGCGGGCGAGAGCCGCGTCTCTCGTCTCGGCTGGCAAGCCGAAGCTGTGCCGGGAATGCTCGTCAACACGCTCGACCGTTTCCTCGGTCCCGATGAATGGGTGGCGATCGACGCTCCGCTGCGGGACATGCAAAGCCGCAAGGATGCCGACGAAGTCGACGTCATTCGCACGGCGATCAAAGCCAACCTGGGAGCCTATGATGCCGTTCGCGAGGCGATCGCACCCGGCGTGTGTGAACTGGACGTGTTGGCCGCAGGCTTTCGAGGCGCTATGAGCACAGCGGGCGAAAAAGTGTTTCACGACGGCGACTACCAAAGCGGCGTGCCGGGCGGACCGGCCCGCAATCGCCGTATCGAAGCGGGCGAAATCTACATTGTCGACGCTTGGACCGTGTATCGGGGTTATTGGTCGGATCTGTGTCGAGCGTTTCTCGTCGGCGATCAACCGACGGACCTGCAGCAATCGATCTTCGATCACATCGCATCGCTACAGCGTTGGGCCGGCGAGATGCTCAAGCCCGGTCTCAAAGGGACCCAACTGTGGAAAGCGATGGACGAACGCGTCCGCGAGCACCCCGCTTTGGCCGACGTCGGGCTGCCCCATCACGCCGGCCACGGCACCGGCCTGCGGGCACACACCGAGCCGGATCTGAATCGCGATCGGGAAGGCATCCTTGAGCCGGGCAACGTCGTCTCAGTCGAGCCAGGCGCGTATATTCCCGAAGCTCGCGGCGGCGTGCGACTCGAAAACACGTACCTCATCACCGAAACAGGCGCCGAACTGCTGTCGGACTATCCGATGGAACTGTGACGGTAACCGGCAGATGGCAGTTGCCGATCAGGCCGCCCGCCCAAGCGACCGGGCATCATCGTCGCGGTGAGTCGTCACGGTGCCGTCTTCGGTGGTGCGCTCGACGAGTGAACCGTACCTCGTGCGGAAGTACAGCCACATGGCGAATACTCTGAGGACGCGGATCAGCGTGCCGATCGGGTTGCCGCTACGAACGTATCTGCGGTAGCAGTAGAACCAGGCATGGCGAAGCGCGACGCAGCGTTTCCAACCGCGCTCATGTTGCAAGCAGACATGTGTCAAATCGCGAAACACGCGCGACCAACCCGCCATGCGTTCGCGCGCGGTGCGCGGTCGATAAGAACCGTCGGTGACTCTCTTATAGATCACGGCCCGGTCGGTTCCCACAACCGGAAAACGCAGGAGCGTTTCGAACAGCCATGTCAGATCGCCGCGCCACGTGGGATAATCGACGAGTCGAGTGGCATGCCGGCGCAACCAATGAGTACGAAACACACCGTAAATCCAGGTGCACGCATCGTCGCGTAGAAAGACGCGGATGTTGTCAAAATGGCCGGTTCCGGGTGCCGGGTGATCGTTGCGGTGCCGGCTGGGTGTTCCATCGGCGTGCACGTGCCGCGTAAATGGAGTGGCCAGCACCGCATTGGGATGCTGCTCCAGGCAGGCCACCAATCGACTGATGTAATCGTGCGTCCAAACGTCGTCGTGTGCGGCCCAAACGAAATACGTGCCGCCTGCCCACTGCAGCAACTTGACGAAATTGCGAATCGCGCCGATGTTCTCGGAGTTTCGGTAGTAATGCACGTGGGCGTGCGCTTGGGCCAACTGTCGACAAACGTCCGCCGTGCCATCGGTCGACGCGTTGTCACAGATCATGATCTCGACCGGACGATAGTCCTGGTCCAACAGGCATCGCAGCGCACGAGAAAGCTCCTCACCGCCGTTGTAGACGGGCACACCGATCGTGACGAGAGGCCGGCTATCGGACAACGTGCGTTACGCTCCGTTCCACGCGCCTACGCGGCTTTGCGCAACCAGGCGCCGGGCCAGTGGGTAATGTTTTTGGTGAGACTGCTTTCGTTGAAGGGCCAGTCCGGTTGTGCGATCACGAACTGCTCGTGGTCTGCGACGAACTCATCCGCGGCGGCAGCCGGATGATCTTCGGCCCACGACTCGTCTCCGCGGGGCACGTCACTCAAGTCCTTCATTAATCCATCGGTCGCCACAATGTAGGAACCGCGCGTCACCAGTGCATGATAGGCTTCTAACTCCGCGCGGACATGCGATTTGGTGTGGCAGGAATCGAGCAGCACCAGCACTGTTTCTCCGGGATTGATCAATGCGCGAACACTCTGGACCGTCTCGGCGGCGACGGAATCCCCTTCAATCAGCGTGATCGACGAAGACAGCTCATGCGATTCAATGGCTCGGCGATTGTGCGGCCGGATTTCCACGTCGACGCCAATCACGCGCCCTCTGCCGATGAGCGAGCAGAGGCTGGCGTAGTAGATGAGTGAACCTCCGTGGGCGACGCCGGTTTCGATAATCACGTCCGGCTTAATGCGGTAAATCACCTCCTGCGTCCGCAGCATGTCCTCGGGCAGCTGAATGATCGGTCTTCCCATCCAGGTAAACGTATAGGGATGACGCTGGTTCCAGCCAACCTTGAGCCATTGATGCGAGATGCGTTCAAAAGCATCCTTCGAGTACAGCGGGTAAGTGCTGGAACCGTTCTGATTCTCCTCCGTGAGCGTCTGGTTCTCGGTGTCGATAATCAGCTTCATTTTCGCCTCGCCGGGTTGGTTCTGCATGAGGTTGACAACCCTCTGTGACGACCCGTGTTGTTTCAGGTATCCCGCAATTTCATCGCAATAGTTGGGGTTGAGCACAAACACCGTCGCCACGTCTGAGTCGAGCAGTGCTTCGGGTGAAACAATACGGTGACCCGTGCCGGGCAAGAATCGATCCTGTTTGGCAGGATTGACGTCGACGACGCACCCGATCGTGCGGCACTGGGGATCGACGAGATTTGCGAAGGTCACTCCTTTAGCGCCGGCGCCCCAGAGTGCTATCGGTCCGGCCGCCTGCCGGCGTTGGATTTCATCCATCCACGTCGCAATTTGCCTCCGCTCCGCCGAATTGTATCGTTGTGCCAGTTCCGGAATATCACCCCCGGCTGTTCCGGGAGCGACGCGATTAGAAACGGGGACCGCTTCAAGCCATAGATACTGACCGCCAAAGAGATGTTCGGCCGATTCGACCCGGAATCCACATCGCTCGAATGCTGTTGCCAGCGAATCGATCGTGAACAACGAACAGTGCTCATAAAACAAATCCCAGGCAACCTGATGACGCAGAATCCAACGGACGCACGGCGTTTCGAAGAATACGCGCGCCTGTGACCGAGGTCCCAAGGCCTCGCGCACCGTTTGCAGCAGTGTGAGCGGCTCTGCGACATGCTCGATCACATGACGACAGATCACAACGTCTGCGGACACGTCGGCACAGCTTCGATCGTAAAAGCAACGGCTGAAGTTGAGCCGGCCGTCGAGACACCGGTCCGGGCCGACATATGACGGATCGAACCCGTAGCCGCGGTTGTTGGCGCCCTCAGATTCGACCAGACGGCGGATGAAGCCACCTTTTCCGCAGCCGACCTCGACGATCGAGCAATCGCGAACGCCACCGTCGCCGACCAGCCGCTCGATGAGGCCGTCGACGTAGCCATCGAACGCTGCGGAGTGAGTCTGCGTGTTGTCGTAGCTCTGTCCGTAGCTGAGTGAGCTGGGATCGAACGCCTGGTTGAAGACGAAGCCACACGACGGGCAGGCGCGCATCTGCAACCGCCCGCGCCCAATCGAGCGAGCGGCCTCAGCTGAGTCCATCAGCAAGTTCTGGTGGACCGGTACCAAATCGCGCGTGATGAGCGCTATCGTCGCGGCTTCGCCGCAAACCCGGCAAGCAGCTTCATGCGGCATAGCTGCGTGCGTTTTCCATCCACCACCCGACGGTCGATTGCAGGCCGGCCTGCAGGTCGAACTTGGGTGACCAATTCAGCTCTCCCTTGAGACGCCCGACGTCGGCCGTCAACACCGGTGGTTCGTCTGTCGGCGTTTCCAATGCAACCAGCCGTACCAAGTCGGCTCGTCCAGTCTGCTGGCCGATGATTTGAATCATGTCAGACAGCCGCGTCGCCTCGCCGGAAGCAACATTAACCGCCCCCTCGATGGGACTATCCAACAGCGCCGCCAGTGCATCGGCGGCATCGGCAACATGCAGGAAGTCCCGCTGTTGGTCCCCTTGAGAGCAGATCGCGGGTTCTCCGCGGAGCAATTCCGAGATCACGGACGTTGGAAACTTTTGCGGCGGGGCATGCGGACCGTAGAGGAAGAACAGCCGGGCCCAGCCCACGCTGAGGTCGCTTTGCCGGGCAAGCTCGTCGAGTTGCTCGTGCAGCGCGTGCTTGGAGCGCCCGTACAACGTGGCCGGGTTCAGCGGTGTGCTCTGCTCCTGGCAGTGGGAATGGTTCCAGTCGTATTCGGCACAACTGCCGCTGACCACACACCGCTTGCCGCCTTCGGCGTGAAACTGCTCGACGAGATGCAAACTGGCGTCGATCCAGTCTTCATTTTCCGGATCGGTCCAGAACTGCCCCGGTTCGGTGATCCAGGCCAGGTGCAGTAAATGTGTGGGTTTGACCCGGGCCATCAGCTTGTCGACGGCAGTCCAGTCGAACAAATCGGTGCGATGCCAGGTCATGCCGCGACGGCCGTCGGTCACCAGCTGCGACGAGACTCCGTGCACTTCGTATCCGCGTTCCGCCATCGACGACAGGCAATTCCGTCCGATGAACCCTCTGGCTCCTGTGACTAAGACGCGATTCATGCAGCAAACCTCTCAATCTGCCGGTCGTTCTTGGAAACGACCGTGGGAGTAATGGGCCACGTAATACCGAAAGCGGGATCATCCCACCCGACGCTTGCAGCACTTTCGGGATGGAAGGATTCCGACATCTGGTAGAAGACTTCTGTGTTGTCGACTAGTGTTTCAAAACCGTGCGCGATTCCCTCGGGTGCATACAGCATGCGGCGGTTTGAATGCGTGAGTTCCGCTCCAAACCATCTGCGAAATGTCGGCGAAGTGGGCCGCAGGTCGATCACCACGTCGAACACGGCACCCATCGTGCAGCGGATCAACTTGGCCTCGGCGTGCGGCTGGGTCTGATAGTGCATTCCGCGCAGCGTACCGGCCCGCCGGTTGAACGAGACATTGCACTGGACCAATCTGGAGTTCAGGCCGTGCAGTTCGAACTCTTCCGCGCACCAGGTGCGCGCGAAGAAGCCCCGTTCGTCGTCGATTGGTTCGGGCTCGATCAGGCAAACGCCGTCGAGCGAAGTGGGCGTGAAGACCATTGATGTCTGTATGGCGTTCAACCGATTGTTACGGCGGCGTCAGCGGCCTCTCCGGTGAATCAGGCCACCTTCAATTCCGGGATCGGGATAATGAACTTTCCACCCCTGCGGCGGTAGTCCTGCTGTTGTTCGAGGATCTCGTCGGCCAGGTTCCAGCTCAGCAGCAGCACGTAGTCGGGCTGTTCTTCCAGCAGCTTCTCGGGGGCGTAGATCTTCAAGTGACTGCCCGGCGTGTAGCGGCCTTGTTTGACTGTGCTGCGATCGACGGCGAATTCGAGCGTGTCACCGCCGATGCCACAACAGTTCAGCAACGTGCTCCCTTTGGCCGACGCCCCGTAGACCGCGACACGATGTCTCTCGCCCTTGAGCTTGGCCAGCAGAGACAGCAGGGATCGCCGCAGTTCGACGACCCGCGCTGCAAATCCGCCGTAAAACTCGAACCGATCGACGCCCCAAGCCAGTTCTTCGGCCAGAATGTCGATGACCGCGGCCGAGACCTGCGGTCGCGTTTTTGACGTCGCGCGGACGGCATGAATCCGCAACGATCCGCCGTGAATCTCAAGCCGTTCGACGTCGACGATGCGCAGCCGGTGCCGCCTGAAGATTCGATCAAGGGCCGTCAGCGAGAAATAGCAAAGGTGCTCGTGGTAGATGGTGTCGAACTCGACGCGATCGATCAGGTCTTTGACGTAGGGCACCTCGACCACTGCCACCCCGTCCGGCTTGAGCAACGCTTCGATGCCGGCCACGAACCCGTTCAAGTCAGCCACGTGCGCCAGGACGTTATTCGCATGAAACACATCAGCCCGCTGTCGGTTCTGAGCCAACTCCAGCGCCAGCTTCAGATCGAAGAACTCCGGTAGTGTTGGAATACCATGATCGTCCTGTGCGGTGCGGGCAATGTTCTCCGCTGGCTCTATGCCCAACACGGGCACGCCGACGGCTCTGTAGTGTTTGAGCAAATAGCCATCGTTGCTGGCCGCCTCGATGACGAGACTGTCCGGCCCAAGCCGCTGTTCCCTAACGAGTCGCTGGGCCAGATCGCCCGCGTGCCGCAGCGTCGTATCCGAAAAGGACGAAAAGTAGGTGTAGTCGCGGAACAGCTCTTCGGGGGGCACGGTCTCGGTAATCTGCACGAGGCTGCAAACGGGGCAGAACACCAGATCAAGCGCGAAGGTCGGCTCGGGTTTCTCGAGCTCGTCGGGCGTCAATAAGGCGTTTGCCAGCGGCGTGTGGCCCAGCGACAGTATCGGCTTCAAGCCGAGCGTGCCGCACGAGCGGCAGGGAACCGCAGCGTCCTCGATGGCGAGGGAGTCAGATGGTTCTCGTACCATTCAATGGTCCTTGCGAGGCCTTGTTCGAATGTGTACAGCGGCTTCCAGCCCAACCGGTGGCGGACCTTTTCGGCGCTCAGGTATTGATGTCGAATCTCGTGGCAGGCTTCTGCCCGCACGTCGGCCTGCAGCGACGAACCCATGCTGCGGAGAATCGCCTCCACGACTTCGAGCACAGTGAGCTGCCTTTCGTAGGAAAAGTTGAACGCTTCGCCCGGCAGTGTCGGATCCGAAGCGAGCTGCTCGGCGAGATGCATGTACGCTGCCGCCGCATCTTCCACGTAGAAGTAATCTCGCACGAACTGACCGTCGGAGCGGATCACCGGGGCTTCGCCGCGCAGCACCGAACGGATGGCGCCCGGCACGATCCGGTTCCAGTTCAAATCACCGCCGCCATAGATGTTCCCGCAGCGGGTGATGGCGACTGGCGAGCCGTAGGTCTGGGCATATGTTTGCGCGATCGAATCGGCGCACGTCTTGCTGACGTCGTAAGGATGCCGGCCCATCAAGGGCGTTTGCTCGGTGTAGGGCAGTTCCGTGCACTCGCCGTAGGCCTTGTCGGAAGAGGCGACGACGATCTGCTCGACGCAGGGGCTGCGGCGGCAGGCTTCCAACAGCTTCCAGGTGCCGCCGATGTTGGTCTCGAAGGTGGAGCAGGGATTTCGATTGGCGATGCCGACGATGGTCTGCGCGGCCAGGTGCATCACGGTACGGATTTCGTACTCGCCCAACACCCGTTCGAGCATCGATTGGTCGCAGACGTCACCCCGCACGAGCCGGACCTGTGAAAGCAGGTCGCTCTGCACGAGTTCGCTCTGGGGAACCCAATCGCGTAACAGGCAAACGACATCGGCGCCGGCGTCAACGAGTTGGCCAATCAGCCAACCCCCGACTAGGCCGCTGCCACCCGTGACGAAAACGGGTCGATCGAACCAGAACCGATCGTCTCCCAAGTTTTCCATGGAGCAGTCCCTTGCTGCCACAGTTTCTCTAGGTAATTCTTCTCACGCGGTGTGTCCATACACTGCCAAAACCCTTCGTGGCGGAATGCAGCCAACTGCCCGTCGGCTGCCAGCCGTTCCATTGCGTGAGATTCGAGGCTGCAACCATCTCCGAGGAGGTAGTCGAATAGCTCCGGCTCAAACACCAGGAACCCGCCGTTGATCCACCCCTCGCCCACCTGCGGCTTCTCTCTGAATTCAGTCACGCGATGGCCGTCAAACACCAACGACCCAAACCGGGCAGGCGGACGGACCGCCGTCACGGTGGCGAGCAGCTTATGCGACCGGTGGAATTCGAGTAGCTCCGACAGGTCGACGTTGGCGACGCCGTCGCCGTACGTGACCATGAACGTTCCATCCCAGAGCAGCGACTGCAGCCGCCCGATGCGGCCACCGGTGTTGGTCTCTTCCCCAGTGTCGTGCAGGTGGATCCGCCAATCTTCTTGATCTCGCTGTTGCCGTTCGACCGTCCGCGACGCGTAATCGATCGTCATGTTGCCGCTCAGACTGTGGCTGTCGAGGAAGTACCGCTTGATGGCTTCTCCCCGGTGGCCCAGCGCGATCACAAAGTCCTTGAGCCCGTGACGCGCGTAGTGCTTCATGATATGCCACAGGATCGGCCGACCACCGATCTCAACCATCGGCTTCGGCCGGGGGCTGGTCTCTTCCTGCAGCCGTGTTCCTTTGCCGCCGGCTAGTATGACGACTTTCATGTGCTCCCCAGACAGCGAGCCTTCGACGGGCGAAAAGCACGGGACGCGCGGCCCCGTGGGGGCGACAAGTTAATGATCGATGCGGGAACGGGGCAAGGTCAATCTGAACCACCCAGTCGCCGCAAGATCTCCCATCTTCGCACTGAGATGGATTCGATCCCGCGCCCGGCCTCATTTCGGCGAAGCCACGCCAGCCCGCTCTCGAGATTCCTGCGTCTTGTAGAACGCGCGAATCCTTTGGCCTTCGATGCGGGGCCACTCCCAATCGGGCCAAACCGGGCTTTCGTCGCGAACCTCGCGATACAGATCCTGCAGAACGCCCGACATTTCACCCAATCGTTCGGTCTCACTCTCCGCCATGTCGTGCGTTTCCGCGACGTCGTCTGCCAGGTTGTAGAGTTCGAATCCTGCCAACTCAGCCGTTTTGATCGCCACCATATCCCCCGACCGGATATCGCCTCCCGGCGGAAGCTCCGTCCCGCTCAAGCCAGCCAGCAGCTTCCAATCGCCCACCCGCATGGCCACCTTGGGCTTGCCGTGGGCTCGATTGAACTGCCAATACAAGGGTGTTTCGCGCGTGATCTCCTTGCCGGCCAAGACCGGCAGGAAACTCGTCCCGTCGATCGGCCGGTCCGTGGGGGCGGGCACGTTAATGACTTCGCACAATGTGGGAAGCAGGTCGATTCCACAAACTGGCTCCCCCGATCTTGCCCCGGGCGAAACGTGGCCCGGCCAGCGAACAAGGCCGGGCACGCGGATGCCGCCTTCGTACAAGGACCCTTTCTTGTCGCGGAGCGGACCGGCTGAACCGTGCGGATGCCGCTTGGTGATGGCCGGTCCATTGTCGCTGGTGAAGAAACACAAAGTCGTCTCGCGGTGCCCCGACTGGTCCAGCACTTGCATCAGCCGGCCAAACGCGTCATCCATTTGCGTGATGTTGCCGTGATGGGCCGAAAAACTTGGGTCGTCTGACGGGTAGAGATCTGAAAAGCGGCTGTCGGTGGCGATCGGTTCGTGCGGCTCGTGAAAGCAGACAAACAGAAAGAACGGCTTCTCGACGTTGCGACCGCTCTGGAGCCATTCGATGGCTTCGTCGGCTACCAGCTGGGCCGAATAGCCCTGCAAAACGCCGACCGGCTTGCTGTTGCGGACGAAGTTGTCCGGGTTGTGGTGCGTGGGCAAAGCGTTGTTCTGTGTCGAGAACCAATGGTCGAAACCATGATCCACCGGCTGCGGCTGGCCGGGCATGTTGAACGTGCCGTTGAGATGCCATTTGCCCACATGGCATGTGCTGTACCCGGTCTGCCGTAGCAGTGTCGCAATCGTAATCTCGCTTCTAGGCACGTGCATGGGCGAGAGCATGGGAATCCAGTTGTGAATCCCGACACGATACGGCGTCCGGCCGGTCATCAGTCCGGCCCGCGCCGGAGAGCAATTCGCCGAGGCTGCATAGCAGTCGGTCAGCAGCAGGCCCTCGCGTGCGAACCGGTCGAGGTTCGGCGTGCGTATCGTTGGATGACCATAGCAACCCAAGTCGCCGTACCCTAGGTCGTCGGCCAAAACGACGACGATGTTGGGGCGTTGTTGCTCGACTTCGGCTGCGGACGCGTCTCCCGCGACGATCTGCGATGCAACAAGAGCGACGACAACTGGGATCGGTCGGTGAGTGAGAACCATTGCAACTTTCTCGTGGTAAAGTGGCGCGCCCGCGGGTCCGATGGCCGCTCTCCACTCGACGGCGACGAACGTCGTTTGTCAAGTTGCAGGCACTTTGGAGAATCCGCTTGGGAGCCGGCTTTGGTATCGCATTTGTGCGATCGATCTGCTATCTCAAATGTGTGTGCATTCGTCGGTCAAAATCGGTGAACCGAATGAAGCTGCGGATTCAACGTTTTCTGATCTGCCTCGGCTTGGCCCCAGCGCTGCTGGCTGGAAGTATTGCGCCGTCTGCGGTGAGCCATTCTCACGCGGGCGGCGGGCAGCCGCACCGTCACGCCACCGCAGCCGATCACACCCATCACCACTCTGTCGCGCCGCACGTCGATCACTCGGCTAAACGGCCGCAGGTGGCTGTCAGGCATCGTCATTGCGATTGGCTCGGTTTCGACTTCACCCAGCCTTCCCGAGTCCCTGGTGATGACGAGCCGACCGACGAAACGCTCGCATGCACCCGTCTGACGCCGAGCCAATCGGGTCCGTCTGGGCGGTCATGGACTCACGAGGTCGCGCAGGTCGTTCGGTGTCATGACGCCGTCGTCTCAGCCGACACAACTACCCCGTGTTCCGCGGCTCGCGCGTCGGCAGACGCTTCTCTTTGTGACGCTGCGCGCCAAGAGCGCACGGGCGTGCTGCTGACCTAAGCCCGCCGCGCAGCTCTCTTTTCTGAACCGCTCACCAGTTTCGCAATCCGCGCGCAACTGCGGTTCGGTTTTCCCATTTTTCGTGCATCTGTGCATGCGCGATGTCTAGCGAACAAGGATGAACGACATGCATTTCCAAAGCACCTTTTTGAATCCTGCTCTGGTCCTGTTGTCGACGGCCTGCCTGCTGGCGGGTTGCGGACAAGCCGAGCCCGACGCTGCCGCAAACGGCAACCAAGCAGCCGGAGAAGCTCAAGCAGCCGAAGCCCAGGATCTGCACGACGTGCCGTTAACCGAAGAAGAGAAAACCCAGCTTCGAGCCGACAACGAAAGCTATGCCGATGCAGTGGCACACATCCAGTCGTATCGGGACACAATCGCCACTGAGACCGCCGGCGGCAACCCGGCCGAAGCGCATCGCGCGCTCGACAATCTGGACTTGGTGTTGGAATGGCTTCCCGAAATCGCCCAGAACAGCGGCGTCGCCAAGACCAGTTGGGAAGAGGTGAACACCACCGCACAGCAGCTGCGCGACCTGTTCAACGCCGTGCATGCCAACATCGATGACGGGAAAGATCCCGACTATGGATCGGTCACGGCCGACATCGACAAGGGCGTCGAATCGCTAACCGCCATCAAGCCGGAACCCAGTGATTAGAGCGAACGAACCAACCAAGATTTCGATTCAAGAGAGGAGTCGGAGCGATGCATACGCAACGATTCTCACACTGCCGTTTTGATCGTGTGTTATGCGGGCTGATTGTGGTGTATGCCGCGATTTGCCCAAGTCGGCCCGCCACAGCACACGAGGGCCACGCGGCATTGCCGTCCACCGGCGCCACCATCGACGGCGACCAACTCCTCCTTTCCCAGGCCGCCCGAGACGCGATTGGAATGCAGACCGGCAAGGTCAGTCTGGCCGATTTGCATGACGTGCTGCGGCTCAATGCGCGGGTCGAGCTGCCTTGGAAGCAGCATGCCATGGTCACCACCCTGATTCCGGGCCGCATTGCGGCGGTGTTGGTCAGGCCGGGCGAAGTTGTGGTGGCCGGTCAGGAACTCGCCCGCATCGAAAGCTTGGAATTGGAGTCTCTCCAACTCGAGATGCTGCAAGCCGCCGAAGAAGTCAAACTCAGCCAAAAGCTGCTGCAGCAACGGCAGCAACTGGCCGACCAAGGCGTGATTACCGGAGCGACACTGCTGGAGACGCAGACAAAGTTGCGACAGAGGACTGCACGGCTGCAAATCGCCATTCGCAAACTGTCCGCCATGGGCTTGCAGGGAGCGGCCATCGATCGGGTCCGCAATTCCGGAGATCCGGTTCGGGCGATTTCGATCAAGGCGCCGATTGGCGGCGTGGTCAGACACTCGGTGGCCCGCAGAGGGCAGTTCATCCAGTCGAGCGACGAGCTGTTCGACATCGTCGACCTGTCCTCGTTGTGGATTGTCGGCGAGGTATTGGAGACCGACATCTCCCGCGTTGCCGCCGGCATGCCGGTCGACGTGCATTTTGCGGGGCGTCAGTTTACGGGGCAAATCGCCCACGTTCGCCTGAAGATGGATGAGAAGCAGCGAACCGTCGGAGTCGTCATTCCTATCGACAATGCTGCCGGGACGCTGCGCCCCGGGATGTTCGGCCGCATGGCGATCGAAATCGGCTCGGCCAAAGAATCGATCGTCTGCCCGCTCGACGCGCTGATCGAAACGGGAACCGAGAGTTTTGTCCTGCTCCGCCGCGGAGACGGCAAGTATGCGCGCCGCCCGGTGACCGTGGGCCTGCGCACCCGCGACCGAGTCGAGATCAAATCCGGGCTGTTCCCGGGTGACCGGGTGATTGTCGTTGGCACGCAATTGCTGGCGGCGATGTTCGAGGCGACGGCGAAGTCGACCCCCGTGTCCGAAAGCGAGAACCAACCGAAACCGACGAGAACCTCGCCCGCGCGTTCGCCGGACGACGACACAATCGTTATTCAAGCAACCGTCGAGCTACACACCCATCAAAAGACGTTTGCCACTTCGATCATCGAAGGCCGCATCTCGAAGATTCTGGTCGAGCACGGGCAGCAGGTGCGAGCCGGCGACGTGCTGGCTGAAATCGACAGTCAGCAGCTTCGGAGTCTGCAACTCGAACTGTTGCAGGCCAAGGCGACCCTGGAATGGACCGACACCACGGTCAGGCGGATGCGGCCTCTGGCTGAGAAGGGCGCCGCACCCGCCAAGGAACTGTGGCAGCTCGAAACGGAGTTGAAGAAGGCCCAGCAGAGCGTTGTCAGCCTGTCCCGCAAGTTGGCGCTCATCGGTCTGTCGGCGGAACAAATCGAACGCATCAACCAAGACGATCTCACAGGGTCGTCTTCCAAGTCGGTCGTGATGCCGCTGCCCATCCGCGCGCCGGCGGACGGTTGGGTCGCCGAGTTCGACCTGGTTCTGGGCGAGATCGTGCAGCCGCATGATCGACTGTTCGAGATTCACGATCTCACTCGGGTCTGGGTCGAGGGATATGTGTTCGAAGACAACGCCTCGGCGATCAAGCCCGGCCAAAGCGCCGCTGTCACTTTTTCGGCGCAACCTAGCCTGCGCGTCAGCGGGAATATCGTCCGCATTGCACCGGTCCTCGATTCCAGCGAGCGGGTGCTGCCGGTCTGGATCGAACTGGAGACGACCGGACGCCTATTGCGGGAAGGCATGTTCGCCAGAGCCCGAATCCCGATTTCCCGATCGAATGACCCGCTCGCCGCTGCTCACCGGGAGTAAGCGACTTCTCGAAGAATTCAATATTCGCAAGGCACCCTGCATTGGGTCGACCCAATCATGCTTAATCGAGTCATCGCACTGGCACTGGGCAACCGTCTGCTTGTATTGGCGGGCGCGGTCGTGCTCATCCTGTTTGGCAGCTATCAGGCCTCCCAGCTTTCGATCGATGTCTTCCCCGACCTCAATCGGCCGACGGTCACCATCATGACCGAAGCCCACGGTTTGGCGCCGGAAGAGGCCGAGACGCTGGTGACCTTTCCGATCGAGAGTGCCATGAACGGCGCTAACGGCGTCAAACGCGTGCGGTCAGCGTCGGGCATCGGCATCTCTATCGTGTACGTCGAGTTTGAGTGGGGCACCGACATCTACATCGCCCGCCAGATCGTCGCCGAGAAACTGCAACTCGTGCGCGAGCGGTTGCCCGCCGAGACCAACCCGGTGATGACTCCCATCACTTCGATCATGGGTGAGATCATGCTCATCGGCATGCGGCCCACCGGCGAGACGCCGCCGCTCGAAGTGCGGACTGCCGCCGATTGGGTCGTGAGGCAACGGCTGTTGGCCATCAGCGGCGTTGCCCAAGTGACCGTGATGGGAGGCGAGCTGAAGCAGTACCAGGTGCTGACTTCCCCCGAACGCCTGGCCCGCTACGACGTCACGCTCGACGAGCTGACCAGAGCCGTCGAAAAGTCAAACGCGGTCTCTGGCGGCGGTTTCTTGCTCGGCAAGGAACAGGAGTCGCTGATCCGCATCGTGGGGCGGGCGGTCAGCCTGCAAGACATCGAACATACCGTCGTGCGTCTGGGCGAGACGGTGCCCATCACCATCAAGCAAGTTGCCGACGTCCGCTTTGCCGGGCCGATCAAACGGGGTGACGGGAGCGTCAACGGGGAGCCGGCGGTCATGATGTCGGTCCAAAAGCAGCCTGGCGCCGACACGCTGCAACTCACCGAAGAGATCTTGCGGACCTTGGAAGAAATCCAGGCCACACTGCCCGGCATGCAGATCGACACCAACATCTTCAAGCAAGCCACGTTCATCGAAGTGGCCATCGGCAACGTCGAAGCGGCGATTCGCGATGGGGCCATCTGGGTAATCGTGGTGTTGTTCATTTTTCTTTGGAACTTCCGCACCAGCGTCATCACGTTGACGGCCATTCCGCTCTCAATCCTGATCACGGCCCTCGTATTCAAGTACTTCGGTGTTTCCATCAACACAATGACGCTGGGTGGCCTTGCCGTCGCCATCGGTGAGTTGGTCGACGACTCGATTGTCGACATCGAGAACATCTACCGGCGGCTGAAGGAGAACCGGCACAAGGAGCAGCCCGACAACCCGCTGAAGGTGGTCTTCCTGGCTTCGTCGGAGATCCGCAACAGCATCGTGTACGCCACGTTGATTGTCGTGCTGGTCGTGTTCCCGCTGTTTTCGTTGGCGGGCCTGGAAGGCCGGATGTTCGCTCCCTTGGGGCTGTCCTATTTGCTGACTTTGCTCTCATCGCTGCTGGTTTCGCTGACGGTGACCCCGGTCCTGGCATCTTACTTGTTGCCCAACGCCCGGTTCATGCAGAGGGAGCGCGATCCATTCTTGTTGCGCTGGTTGAAACGAGCCGATACCCACTTGCTCCGCTTCGTGCTGCGCCACAACACGATCGTGCTGGGCGTGGTGAGCGCCGTTGTGGTCACGTCGGTCACGACCATCTTCTGGATGGGCGGCGAATTCTTGCCCGACTTCAACGAAGGAACATTGACCATCGGCGCGACGGCGACGCCGGGAACCGGCCTGCGGGAATCCAACCGGCTGGCAGCCCGCGCCGAGAAACTGCTGATGGAGATTCCGGAGGTAACTCACGTCTCCCGCCGCACCGGCCGCGCGGAACTCGACGAGCACGCCGAGAACGTGAACTTCTCGGAAATCGACGTGGGCATTCAGGAATCGAATCAGCCGCTACCGGGAATTCATCGCGCCGTCTTTCGCGCCATTCCCGGCTTGCATCGCTTCGGCGTCGAAGAAGTCGGGCGTCCGCGGGAAGTCGTGCTGCAAGACGTTCGGGACAAACTCGGCAGCTTTCCGCCGACATTGGTCTTCAACGTCGGCCAGCCCATCTCGCACCGCTTGGACCACATCATGTCGGGCATCCGCGCACAGATTGCGGTCAAACTTTACGGCAGCGATCTGAACGTGCTCCGCGCGACGGCGGCGCAGATCGAGGCGCTGATGGCAGACATCGCAGGCGTCGTCGATCTGCAAGTAGAACCGCAAGTCGAGATTCCCCAGGTGCGCGTGACGGTCTTGCGCGAAGAAGCGGCCCGCTACGGTTTGCCGCCCGCCGATGTGGCCCATGCCCTGGAGACGGCACTGCAAGGCAAAACGGTGTCGCAGGTTCTGGAAGGGCAGCGCGTGTTTGACCTGGTTGTCTGGTTCGACGAGCAGTCGCGAGACGACATTCAGGTGATCCGCGACACCCTCATCAGCACACCCTCGGGCGTTCGCGTCAAGCTAGGCAGCGTCGCCAACGTCGAGCGCAGGCAGGGACCCAATACGATCAATCGCGAGAACGTGGTACGGCGCATCGTCGTGCAAGCCAACACGGCGGGCCGCGATCTGGTCAGCGTCGTCGAAGACGTCCAAGCCGCGGTCTCTGCCGAGATTGTCCCCGGCCTGCCCGAAGGCTACTTCCTGGCCTACGGCGGACAGTTCGAAGCCCAGCGAGAGGCCAACTTTCGTCTGCTCGTGCTCGGAAGCTTCTCGGTGGCCGGGATCTTTCTGTTGCTTTACAAGTGCCTCGATTCCTGGCGGGCCGCATTGCAGGTGATGATCAACATTCCGCTAGCAGCCATCGGGGCCATCGTCGCTCTGCTGATCGTCAACTGGCCGGGCTCAGATGCGTTCGCCGCAGCATCCCTTTGGCAATGGCCGCGAATCTGGTTGGAAAGCACCAGCCTGTCGGTCGCACATTGGGTGGGCTTCATCACGCTCATCGGCATCGTCTCCCGCAACGGCATCATGATGATCTCGCACTACATTCACTTGATGAAGTTTGAGGGAGAGCAGTTCGGAGAGCAGATGATTATCCGCGGCAGCCTGGAACGATTGGCGCCGGTGCTGATGACCGCGCTGACCACAACCATCGGTCTGATTCCCTTGGCGCTGGGAGCCGGCCAGACCGGCAAAGAGATCCTGCACCCGCTGGCGATCGTGGTTATCGGCGGCCTGCTCAGTTCCACACTGCTCGACCAGATCGTCACGCCGGCACTGTTCTACAAGTTCGGCCGCAAAGTACACACCGGCCCGGCGGGCGGAGCCGAAATCGAGACTGCGCCGCCCGAGGTGCTTCAATTGGCCAACCGCTTCGATGCCTGATATTCTGACACGCTGGAATACCAACCAGGAGCAACCGCCATGAGCACGCTATCCAGACGCAATTTCCTGTTCGCCTCATCGGGCGCCGCGGCCGGCTCGATGCTCGTCCCCGGGACGGCTGAAGCCGATGAGCACGACTCCCAGTTTGCCGGCAGCGGCCTGGCAACCGGCAAACCGAAGCCGCTCAAGCACGCATCGATCCCAGGCTTTCTCAGCGCCGAGCAAATCGCGCCGCATCACACCGCCCACTACGGCGGAGCGCTTCGAGGCTATGCCGGACTCGACGAACAACTCGAGGGCGGCGTTCAAGCCGGGACTGCTTTCGATGCCAACGCCTACGGAGCCATGCAGCGAGCGCGTACTAGCAAAGGCAATAGCGTCATCTTGCACGAACTGTATTTCGACGGTCTGATCCCCCAGCTGCCGGATCCGGCGCAAGACATTCGTGCGGCAGTCGAAAAACGGTTCGGTTCTCTGGAAAAATGGGCCGACGACTTCCAGTCGAGCGCCAAGGCGGCCGCTGGCTGGGCCATGCTGGCGCATCATCCCGTCAACGGCAAACTCTACAACGTCGTCAGCGACGAACACGCCATGGGACCGCTCTGGATGGCCGTGCCCTTGGTGGTGATCGACGTCTACGAGCATGCTTTCTACATCGACTACCACAACCGCAAAGCCGACTACATCGCGAAGTTCATGGATCACATCGACTGGAACGAAGCCAACTCGCGGTTTCGGATGTCGTCGAGCTAGACACGCACGAACGTCGGTTGTGGCGCGGTCTCTTGACCACGCCACTGGTTCGACCGAAGGTCTCAATCAGGTCGGTGCCAAGCCCGAGTCGTGGAGACCTGCGGTCGGCTGGGTGCGACGGTCGGGAGACCGCCGCACAACACAGGGGGACCGTCGTACAACAGGTTCGCTGTGCCGTGGGCAACACAGCCGGCGCGGTCTACAATCGGTCGATAGGAGTCGGTTGCGGTCCTACAGGAGGCCAGCTAGGCTGCGCGTTCCGATTCCGCCCACCCAATCGGCCATCGCGAAAGACAAAAATGTCACAGGTTCAGACTCAAATCCGCGTCGGTCACAGTCCCGATCCCGACGACGCGTTCATGTTTCACGCCCTGGCGAACGACAAGATCGACACCGGGCAATACGCCTTCACGCACACGCTGCAGGACATCGAAACCCTCAACCGCCGGGCCTTCGACGGCGAGTTGGAGCTGACGGCCGTCAGCCTGCACGGCTACGCCCACGTGACCGACAAATACGCCCTGTGTGCCTGTGGGGCCAGCATGGGCGACAACTACGGTCCCATGGTCGTGGCCCGCCAGCCAGGGGAGATCGACAGCCTGCGTGGCAAGAAGATCGCCGTCCCGGGCACGCTGACGACGGCGTTTCTGACGCTCAAGCTGTTGCTGGGCGACGACTTCACCTACGACGTGCATCCCTTCGACGAGATCTTAAACGTCGTCGAGAAGGGGGAAGCCGACGCCGGGTTGGTGATTCACGAAGGACAGCTCACGTACGGCGACCAAGGACTGAGCTTGATCGTCGACATGGGCAAGTGGTGGCAAAACGAGACTGGTCTGCCGCTGCCTTTAGGGGCCAACGCGATCCGCAAAGATCTGGGGCCCAAAGCCATGCAGGAAGTGACCGAGTTGCTGCATCAGAGCATCGAATACGCACTCGAGCATCGAGCAGAGGCGTTGGAATACGCCATGCAGTTCGGCCGCGACCTCGATCGCGACCGCTCCGACACGTTCGTCGGCATGTACGTCAACGATTGGACGCTCGATTTCGGCGAGCGGGGCCGCGAAGCCGTCGCCACGCTGCTTCGCCGCGGTCACGAGGCCGGCATCATCCCGCAGCCGGTCGAGCTGGAATTCATCGGATGACTTCGGCCGAATACGTGAACGGCCTGTTCGGCCTCGAAGGACAAACCGCGATCGTCATCGGCGGCACTGGTGTTTTGGGCGGTGCCATCGCGCAGGCACTGGCCTCAGCCGGCGCCCACACGTTGGTCGTCGGCAGGAACAGCGAGAACGGCGGCGCCTGTGTCGAGAAAATCAAGACCGACGGCGGCTCGGCAGAGTTCTTCTCCGCCGACAGCACACAGGTCTCCGATCTCGAAGCATTGGTTGACCATCTCAAGCAGCACAACCGCGGGGCAGACGTTTTGGTGAACGGGGCCGGTGTGAACTCGGCCACGCCCTTTCTGGAAATCGACGACGAAGAATGGGAACGCATCTTCGACGTCAATCTCCGCAGCGTCCGCCTGGCCTGCCAGGTGTTCGGCTCCTTCATGCTCGATTCGAAGACTGCCGGCTCGATCATCAACATTGCCTCGCTGAGTGCGATGACACCCCTGTCGCGGGTCTTCACCTATTCGGCCACCAAAGCGGCCGTTCTGAGTCTCACGCAGAACCTGGCCCGCGAATGGGCTCCGCACGGCATCCGCGTGAATGCCGTCTCGCCCGGCTTCTTTCCCGCCGAGCAAAATCGCAAGATCCTCTCGCCCGACCGAGTGGAAGCCATCATGCGGCACACACCAATGGACCGCTTCGGTTCGCCGGAGGAACTAGCTGGAGCAATCCTACTGCTCGCCTCGCCCAAAGCCGGCAGTTTTCTGACCGGCGCCAACATCGTCGTCGACGGTGGGTTCACTGCGATGACGATATGACTTGTAGCACTCTGCCAGGTCAGCTAAAGTCCGCCAGTTGGAAACTACCGAAGTCGAGTCCGAGCAACTCTTCCTCTTCACCAGAATCGTCGGCGTCAACAACAACCAGGTTCGATCCGCCTGAGATGTGGCCGTTCGTTCGGTTCGGAACTTGAGTGCTTCGCTCGCGCTGGGAAGGGCTGGCGGACTGGTAACATCAATTAACAGCGGTTTGCGATCCGGAACAAACACATGCATCCAGTTGAAGCCGTCGACACGGATGCCCATCCGCACGACGTTGGGATCGAGAAGAATGGCGGGCTGCAGAGCCACACCGAGGGTAGGCCGTCTGTGATCGACCCAACCAGGTGCGGAGAACAATTGGTTGTTGAACAGCGTGTAGCTCACGGATTGCGAAATGCGTCGGCCACTGCTCGCGAGTGCGTCCGCTTGCTCCGGATTCAACACGACCGTCCGAGCAATCGGTGTCACGCCGAGATCCTCTAGAACACGCGTTGGCACGTTGCTCAGATAGAAGCTCCTCAGCGAAACTTGCTGCGAGTACAACCCTCGCAACTGATGAAGAAGGTCTTCGACTTGATCGTGGACTTGCTGCGTCGCGTTGATCTCCAGGCTCAGCGTCTCTTCGCAGTCGAGTCGGGAATCGCCTACTTCGTGTAGCCCAAACTTTTCAGGGCTTTCAGCGTTTCCGGCTTGATGGCAGTCGGCGAGTCGACTTCCGCCGGCCTGGGCAGATCCGCGAGATAGTTCTGCAGCCGCTTCGACAGCGCCATAAACTTCTCGGTGTGCTCGTCGATGAGGTTATGTTCCTCGTGCGGATCCGAGTTGAGGTCGAACAGCATGTGGTGACCCTCGCTGTTCCAGATCGCCTTGGTACCGTCGGGCTCGATCAGACACAGCCAATGGCCTGGCTGGTGGCCGAACATGGTGCCCGGGAGATCGATCGTGTGGCTCTCGATCACGATGGGATGGCCGATGTCGGGTGGCGAGCGGCCTTGGATTCCCGCCGGTGGAGAGATCTGCAGACCGTCCAGAAGCATGGGCAGCACGTCTGTCAGCTGGATCCATTTGGCGGATCGGCCGGTTGTTGCGGCGCCGGGCGTTTTAACAATCAAGGGGATGTGCACGACCTCCTGATACGGGGTTCGGCCATGTTCGTAGACTTCGTGCTCACCGTGCGAGTCACCATGGTCCGCCGTGACGACAATCCAAGCGTCTTCGTACAGCCCCAGCTGCTGCAGACCATCCAGCAGACGCCCGAGTTGTGCATCGGTGTAAAGGATTTCGGCGTCGTACAGGTCTCTCATTTGTCGGTCGCTCAACTTGCCGTCCGCGCCATTGGGCGCGACCTCGCCTTCGGGGAGAAACTTCGCCATGAACTCTTCCGGGGGCACCAGCGGGTAGTGCGGGTCGAAATAGTTGAGGAACAGAAACCTGTGCCTGACTTCGGGCCGCGATAGCCACTGGAGTGCTTTCGAAGTCACGTCCTCGGCAAGCCGACCAATGGAGGGTTCGATGTTCTGATCGTCGTAGTGATCGAACCCCAGCTGCAAACCAAACTCGGTTTTCATCCAAGGTCCTCCAACGATCGCGCCAGTCACGAAACCGGCGTCATGTAGAATCGAGGCCAGCGTTTGCTCGTGGGGGGAGATCGTCGAGGCCCGCAGCTGCTGCAGAATTTTACTCGGTCCGCAGACGCCCAGGGAGAGCGGCAACCCTCGCTGCGGATCCATCCGCGCGCCGTGACTCGACACAAACTTGCCAGTGAACAGCGAAGCATGCGAGGTCAGCGTCCACGTGCCGGGAGCAATCGCCCGCTCGTACACCATCGAATCCGCCGCCAGCCGGTCGAGGTTGGGAGAGGTGGGCCGCTCATATCCGTAACAGCCCAGATGGTCTGCCCGAGTCGTATCCAAGGTGATCAACAGGGTCAGCGGCCCTGATTCCCCAGACGCGAAAGTCTCCAGCGTTGTTGCTGCATGAGCTTCCGCAGTTTCGTTCGGTTCTGCTGCGTCATTCGTATCAAGTTCGGCCTCGATTGCAGGCCGGGTCGGTGGCGGAGTCGACGTGGCTGAATTGCCGCCGCCACAACCGCAGGCACCAAGGCAAGCCACCGCGATATACATGAGGCGGCTGAGATTCATGCAGCAGATCCGATCCCGGGATGTCATAACTGTCTAGCCGAATAGCTGCGCGATCGGACTGCCGCGGTCCGTGAGCGGGACAGGCCGCTCGCCGAAGTACAACTCGCTGGTGTAGTCGATGCCCAGTGCCGCGTAGATGGTTGCAAACCAATCGGGGACCGAGACACGAGGACCTTCGGCTTGCATGGCCAGTTCGTCGGTCTGACCGATCGCTTGGCCGCTTTTGAGACCTCCGCCCGCCAATACACAAGTGAATGCATCGGCATGGTGGCCGCGCCCGCCGCCGGCGTCGAACTGAGCCGGTCGGCCGAACTCGGTCGCGACGACGATGAGTGTCTTGTCGAGCAGTTTTCTTTCTTCGAGGTCTGTGATGAGTGTCGAGAACGCGCGGTCGAACGACTGGATCAGCAAATGCTGCTTTTGTTGGCCGTCGTTATGCGTGTCCCAGCCTGTGCCGTTGACGAAGCCCATGTTGAACGACACCTCGATGAACCGGCTGCCCCGCTCGATGAGTCGTCGGGCCAGCAGGCAGCGCTGTCCGAACTCGTCGCCATACGCTTCGCGCAGCGCCGCCGGTTCTCGATCGAGTTCGAAGGCACTTAAGAACTCAGCACCGGTCAGCCGCAGCCCCTGCTCTGCGGCCTGGACGTAGTCGGCAATCAGCCGGTCGTCCGCGTTGTCGGCTGCGAATTTCGTTTTCGCCGCTTCCAGTAACCGCAGCCGGCGGCGGTAGCGTTCTTCGCTGACGCGCCGAGGTCGAACCAATCCCTTGGGGCCGGAGACGGTATCGGTGAGGTACACGAATCCGTAGTTTGGTCCCAGAAACCCGGGACTGCGGCCGGGGGTCGGGTGCCCCATCAAGACATAGGCGGGAACTGCATCGGAGATCGCTTCTTTCTGGTGTACGACGACGGAGCCCAGTGAAGGGTAGACGACTGTGCCGCTGGTCGGCCGGCCGACGTGCAAGCGGTACGAAGCGGCGGCGTGTTCGTCGATCTCGTCGTGATGCAGCGAACGCACCAGGACGGCACGATCCAGCAGCGGGGCCGTTCGCACCAGGTGTTCGCTGACTTGCGCGTCGTGAATCGCGGACGGAATTGACGCATAGGCCGACCCCGGGTCCTTGCGGCCGGTGCTTTGGCGCTTGGGGTCGAACGTATCGATCTGCGCGGCGCCGCCACCCAGCCATAACATCACACAGTGCTCGGCCGATCCCGACAGATCGGATTCATGCGTGCCACGTGCGGGCTGTGCCGACAACGAACCGACGGCGGCAGCTGAGGCGGCCGTCTTCAGGAATCTGCGTCGGTCGAATCGCTCGTCACGCATGGAGATTTACTTACCACAAGAGTGTTGGCGTTCCATATCATCCCCTCCCCCCTTATGAAGGGGGGACACAGGGGGGTTACATCGAACGGTGCCTGGCTTTTGAACTTCCTCAGCTCGCTCCCGAACGATCCGCGCAATCCCATCCCAGACACCTTCCAGGTTCTCGTACACCTCTGTGTTCAGAATCCTGACAACGCGAATGCCAAAGGATTCGATGAACGCATCGCGAGATCGGTCCGAGCGGCGTGCGCCCCGTCGATTGTGGCTTTCGCCATCCAACTCAATCGCCAGTTTGACGGCTGGGCAATAGAAGTCGACGACGTACGATCCGATGCTGTATTGTCTGCGGAACTTGTACCACAGCAATTGCGAACCACGAAGCACAGACCAGAGGATTCTCTCAGCTCTTGTTGCGTTGTTGCGGAGGTGACGGCGTCGCCGTTTTTCTCTCGAGCGATTGAAGTACTCGGTCATACGGAACCCCCCGTAGCCCCCCTTCTAAAGCTCATCCTTACCCACATCTTTTGAGTCCCGCTCGGTAGCCGCGAATGGCGAAGAGTAGGGTCTCGGTTCCCTTCCAGATTGTCTGCCAGCCTGGTTCACCATCTGACTTTCGTCCGAGAAAGCC